>Ga0208450_1000387_pt1 | contig 24996 bp, 28 predicted proteins | sample MalvireepMed_908_FD_184249 | JGI IMG/M metagenome (GOLD analysis project Ga0208450, IMG submission 184249) | Marine viral communities from the Global Malaspina Expedition - Malaspina viral metaG DeepMed_908 (SPAdes) (version 2) | ecosystem: Environmental > Aquatic > Marine > Oceanic | place... | reverse complement strand
TAAGCATTATATTAGTATTAGAAGGTAGTAAAACCTCAAAGTCTCCATACTGACGGGCGGAAGCTATGTTACGTCCTGGTACTTCCTGTACAACATATACTGTCATTTTTCTCCTTTCTAATTTCTAGGTAATATAAGATACTAAATTATAACGTCAAAGTAAAGGGATATTAGTTATATCTTTTAGAAAATTAATTTAAAAAATAAAAATATTTTTCAAGAATTACTAATAACTCTAATAATCTAATAGATTTTAGAAAAAACCTAGTGTTTAAGAGGGTTACAGTCTATTAGTTTTCAAAGAAAACCTATTAGAAACAGCTAATTCTATTAGAGGGCACGAGAAATCTTTTAGTTTGGGCTATATTTTATATAATTTTGTAATATATAATTCGGATTAGAAATTAGAAAGTTCGTTATGAAATATAAATTCAAAACGGAGCCTTATGAACATCAGTTAGAGGCTCTAAAAAGATCATGGAATAAGCAGGAGTATGCTTACTTCATGGAAATGGGGACAGGCAAATCTAAAGTCCTTATAGATAATATAGCCGTTCTATATGATCGCGGGGCTATTAATGCGGCAGTTATTGTGGCACCCAAAGGGGTGTATAAGAACTGGTCGGAACGAGAGATCCCTATTCATATGCCTGACCATGTGCTACGGCACGTGGGGGTATGGAATCCCGCACCAACTAAGAAGCAGAAGCAACAGCTATTAAAACTCTTTGAAGTATTAGACGAACTGAAAATCCTGGTAATAAACGTGGAAGCGTTTAGCACTAAGAAGGGGGTTGCGTTTGTCGAGAAGTTTCTTCTAGCACATAATGCGTTACTCGCGGTGGATGAGTCTACTACGATTAAAAACCCCAAGGCACAACGTACCAAGAATCTTGTTAAACTCGCTATTAATACTAAGTTCCGTAGAATCCTAACAGGATTCCCCGTAACCCAGTCGCCACTCGACTTATATAGTCAAGCGGAGTTCCTTTCTCCACAGCTATTGGGGCATGCCTCTTACTATACGTTTCAAAATAGGTACGCGCAGTTAATTAATCGCAATCTGGGACACAGAACGTTCCGACAGGTAGTGGGGTACCAGAATATAGAAGAACTGACCGCTAAGGTCGGGGAATTCTCCTACAGGGTGTTGAAAAAAGCCTGTTTAGATTTACCCGATAAGGTCTATAAACGTAGGGAAGTGGAACTCACCCCTGAACAGAGAAAAGTTTATAAAGAAATTAAGGACTATGCTATCGCAGAATTGGCGTCCCACGAGATTGTTAGTGTAACTTCCGTGTTAACTCAAATCCTTAGACTACACCAAGTGGTCTGTGGGTTCGTAAAGCACGACAAGGGCATGGAAGTGGAGATTAAGAACAACCGCACCAACGAACTCTTGAACGTCTTAGAAGAACTACAGGGCAAGACTATTATCTGGGCAAACTATCAGTACGATATCAAACGTATCACTCGTACCTTGCAGGACACCACTGGGGCAGACAGTGTGGCAACTTATTACGGGGGTACACCTGAAGATGAGCGTCAGCCTATTATTGATCGCTTCCAGGATCCGAACTCTAAGTTACAGTACCTCGTCAGTAATGTACAGACAGGTGGGTACGGCATTACGTTACACGCCGCCAGTAATGTGATCTACTACAGCAACAACTACGACTTAGAAAAGCGTTTACAGTCAGAGGACAGGGCACACCGTATTGGACAGGTAAACAAAGTTACTTATATTGATTTAGTCTCGCCTAAAACCGTGGACGAAAAGATCGTGAAAGCTCTGCGTAATAAGTTGGACTTAGCTCAAGAAGTCTTGGGCGATGACAAGTGGAAAGACTGGATTAGTTAAGATCTAAACTCTTGTAGTCTTCGCATGGCTTCTTCAGCCGTTACAGAATTATCTTGATCGTAATCTTCGTAATCCCTAATCTTGTGCATACGGGTATCTAGTTCGCTTTGCCCCGCTTGAGTTAAAGGCATTCCTTCTGCCGCCATCATGGGTTGTTCACTGCCTAACAACAGTTCTTTAGCCCCGTCTAGGATAGCTACAGCCGCCCCAATATCACCTTGGGCTCTACCGACTACCGCATCAGCTAATGCCATGGCGTCTTGCTCTATGCCGCCTCCTCCTTCCATCGGTGGGCGTTCTGTACCCGCACCTAACATATCTGCGTTCGCCATGAGGGATTCCATTGCGGCGGGATCGCCTGTTGGTAATGGTGCTGGACCACCCATAGGGGGACCACCCATAGGAGGACCACCCATAGGGGGTGGTGGACCTCCAGGGATATCGTTTCGACCCCCTTCTACCATTATGTTTGTTAAATCTTCTATTCCTGGCATTTTTATCTCCTTGGTCTAAATCCCGCTTGAAATATTTGAGTTAGTGTATCGTTTTGTCCTGTTACAGGCAACTTTGCTAACCCTTGATCAAGAGGGTTGTTAAATAATTTCTTTAAATTCCGAGTCGGTTGTTGGTTTATATATCTTCCTTGGTTTGCTTCAACAGGTTTAGGCATTCCTGGTGCCGCCCCAAATTGAGAAACGGACATAGGGCGTGTATACGGTGCCGTAGAGTATTGCTCATAGGGTTGATAGCCTCCCTGAGGTTGTCCCCCAAACATACCTGTTTGGTAATAAATTAAACGGTTCATAGGGGAAAGATCCTCTGGCGGTGGAGGTCTAGGTGTTGGGACAGGGTCAGGAAGAGCGGGTATCCCCACTACTTCGTCGTCAGGAGGAGGTCCATAAGTTCCCGTGTTAGGATCCCAGAACTTGGGATCAGGTCCAGGTGCGTTAGGGTCATCCCACCAACCTATTCTTGGATCAGGGGCGTTCGGGTCAATGATTTGGTCGCGAGTAGAATCATAGGCTACTTCCACGGGTTCAAATGGGTTATTAACAGGTGCGTAATCAACACGAGCATCACTACCTGCGCCTGCACCTACATTAGCTGTTACGTTTGCCCCAGGAGCTTCAAAAACATTGTTATATGGATTGTCATCCATAAAAGGAGACTTTTCCGCCGTAGTAAAATCTTCAGGCTTAATAATTTCACTTTCAGGTATATAGGCTTCAAATTCTGGTTCTCCCCAATTATTAACGGGGTCGTAGCGTGATCTTCCAGTTGTAGAAGCCGTACCAACCTTAGTTATTGGTTGGGGAGAACTAGGTAAATAGTCTATCCCTGCGCCTCCTCCTGAAATATCTCCAGAGGCACTTGGCATAACAGGGGCGTCACCTTTGGCAGCTGTAGCAGCTCCAAAACTACCTATTCCTGCATCAAATGCGGCGGTTACCTTAGCTTCCGCGTCTTTAGCTTCTATATCTTTAAACTCGGCAACATCTGCTTCATAGGAATTGGTGGCACTAGCCACGGCGTCATTAGCTTCTTTACGTTTAGTAATGGCGTCGTTAGCTAAGCTCATAATCCCTGCATCATCGCTCATAATCCCCGTATCATCTACCACTTCACTGATTCCACCTGCTCGGTCCGCAACTGTGGGTTGAGCTTCTCCTCCTGCGTAGGGATTTGGATTATTAATATCTATAAAGGGTTGGTTCTGTACTAAAGTTTCATAAGCAGGAGCTGCTTCAACATAAGCAGGAGTTTCTTCTATATAAGCAGGAGTTTCTTCTATATAAGCAGGAGCCTCTTCAACATAAGCAGGAGCCTCTTCAACATAAGCAGGAGTTTCTTCAACAGTTGTTACAGGTTGAATGTCTGGTAAAGTTGATTCTGTTGCTTCTGAAGATACAGTAGGTTGTTTCTCGCCCGCATAAGGATCTCCAGCGATATCAATATAAGCAGGGGTGTCTTCAACATACGCAGGGGTGTCTTCAACATACGCAGGGGTGTCTTCAATAAAGGGTTGGTTCTCTATTAAAGTTTCATAAGCAGGAGTTTCTTCTATATAAGCAGGAGTCTCGTCAGAAGGAAACATAGCCTCTATACGCGCAATACGGTCAGGATCATTAAAATCATATTTTTGAATTTCTGCTGCCGTTGCGCCCGTGTTCATTGGGTCATAGGTGGTTTTTTCTTCAGTTGTTGTTACAGGTTGAATGTCTGGTAAAGTTGATTCTGTAGCGTCTTTAGATACAGTAGGTTGTTTTTCACCAAAATAGGGGTCGGCATTAACATCTATAAAGGGTGTAGAAGTAGTCTGTTCTACGGGTTGTTCTTGTACAGGCTGGACTTGAGGTTTTACATTTCGACTGGCCATTGTGGCAGCTTGACCTGGACTCATCCCCTGTTCTATAAAAGTTATCATATCTTTTATTTGGGCAGGAGTAGTTCCTGAATGATAACTCATGCGCCCTGCACTACGATTAGCATTTGCTAAAAGAGTGTATAAATTTCCGTAGTTGATGTTAGCGGGCATTAGCGTTGTGCTCCATAAATTTCTTCAAAAGATTGAGGCACTGCACGTCGCCACCTCTCTGATTCTTTTTTAGTGGGTCGTTGTTCCTTTTCTACTTCGTCATAGGAATCTAGGGTACTGGCAATATCGTTCATGTAATTTTTATTATAAGTATGTAATAACTTTATAAAGTTAACCATTTTCTTTCTACCTGTAATAGTATCTACATAAGCCTTAAATAATTTTTCATCTCGCATAATATCGCTAACAAATCGTAAGTTTCGTTCTGCTACTAATTTTTCACCAGCTGTAACCCTTCTTCCAAATTGTGTTAAAGGTGGAATAAGGAATCGTTTTAAATAATTTATTTTAGGGTCAGTAAGTTCCTCTTGTATCTGTCGGCGGGCTCCTGCCGTGGTGGTTAAATCCTCAGTCTGTCTAAGCCCTATGTCTCGTAATACGGCAAGTCTTTCAAGAAATTTATCCGCGTCTTTACCAAGTAATTTACCGTAAACGCCTTCAAAACTTAAATCTCGACCCACTAGCTCTCCAGGTGCAAACCCTTCGTTCATAAGTTGATTTAATTTTCTAACGTCAAATAGTCCATCGTCTGAAGTTTTAGTAATGATGTATTTTTTCGTAACATCGCTTATCTGTTTTTCTAAAATTATTCTTTCCGCAGGAGTTGCTGAGTCTAAAAGATCATCAATAAGAGCTAAATCATCAATAAGTTCTCCAGAGGCTTTCGCTTTTTCTCCCGTAGCTAATATTCGGGAGACAATATTAAAGAGATTACTCTCACCATAACGAGCTTCTAATACTGCTATTTTTCGGTTTATTTTTTCTAAAGGTTCAATAATATTCTTCTGAAATGCCTTTGGTGTTTGATACACCTGTTTAAATTGTTCTTCTGGAAATATCTCTTTTAAAGTTCCTCGGTTCGCTCTTAGAAATGTTTGATAGGCTTTAGCTGCGTTAAAGGGAGTTTCTTCTGCGATATCTAAAAAGTTTCGCTTTATATAATCTATCGTACTGTTACGGATATAATCTATTTGACCTTGGCTGTTTGTGTTTTCTAAAAAGTCCATAAAATCACGAACCCGTGTGTTCTTACGCGCTCCTTTAGTCCCCGTAGAAAATAAATAATTGATAACGGATTCAGGTTGTTGTCTTCCTAGCCCTATAATAATTTCACTATTAGCTAATTCAGTTCCAAATTTTTGGGCATTAAATACGTCTATTAAATGATCTGCCTCTCTTTTAGATATATTAGAGTTTCTAATTACACTATACATTTGGTTTTCCATTCCGTCCTGTAACTCTCTAACTAAGTTAAAGATTTTTCGTTCCGCTAATTGACTAGGGTCTAGTGAACTGGCAAAAGAATTTAATTCCATTCTAATTTGATTCAGTTCAGGTAACGTTATATCTCCCTTACTGTATCGGGTAAGCCGTTCTAACATTTCTTCAGGAAATAATTCATTAAATGTTTTTTGTATTTGTTTCTGACCGATGTTCATCTTTCCTGAAGGTTGTCCTGCTTCAAAGAAGTCCGCTATTTGATTTCTAAACTTCCTACCAGAGAAAGTTAAATCACGAAGTCCTAAATTAGTTATTTCATCGTCTACCGTTGTAGCTAAAGTCTCTTTATAAGTTCGGGCAGTTTCGTTTATACGAGTGGTGAATCTATTAAATAGTTTCGAGGAGGCTTGCTTATCTAATACGTCATCTAAAACGGGTTTGCCTGAACCGAGTGCTTTAACATTATCTAAACTTTGAATTAAATCCGCGATTACCATTTCTCCGTCCTTTATAAAACCCGCCTCTTGACGACCCCATAACTGAGTTAATTCCCTTGCAACGGTTTGTCCTGTAACGTCTTCGTCTAAGTTGTTAAATAAAGCCCTAAAAAATTGTTGTATCGTTTCTTCATTACCCTTCATTAACTCCTCATAAAATTTAGCGTAACGGGGGTCGCTTGTGTTTTGCAATAAAAGGCGTTCTATATCCGCCATTCTGCCATCTTTTGAGCCCTGAGCTAAAGTGGGGTTATATTTAGGAATTTGTTGACCTATTTCTGTACTTAATTCTTCTATTGCTTCATCTATCTCCAATAAAGAAACGGGTTCATCAGTTCCCGCTAATGTTTTAACTTTTTTACCTTCTTTGCTGGCTTGTTGTCTTTTGATAGCTTCCTTTATTTCATTTATTTGACTTGCACTTACGTCTCTACCTGTTATGCCTCGATAAAGTTTAGGAATTCCATTTAAAGCTATGTCAATACCTTGATTTCCTAGATAAGAAAAAAAGAATATTAGTCCTGAATCTTTTAACATTTCTACTACATCTCTATCGTGAACACCCGTAGCTGTTCCTAAAACTAATCTTGTAAATTCTACACCTGCAGGACCCGCAGACAAAACAGCGTTCCCTGCCACATTTTCTAAAGCTCTCCCAACCCAGCCTTTGTCACCAGGAATGGCTTTTAAAAATTCATCAAACTTATTTAATCCTTTAACCCCTATTAAAATTTCACTAGCTACGAGGGGTGTTTCTTGTAGAGCAACTTCTAAGAAATCAGTACCATTTATAAAAGCAGAGTCAAATAGAACAGGTTCTTTTCCCTCTTCAAAATAAGCTATCCCGTCGTCTGTATTTCTTGGGTTTACCCAAGCAAAAGTTCCTGGAAGACGCTCCGCAAATTTTCCTCTAATATCGGGATTTTCTTTTCGTGCTTCACTACTGGTTCCTAAATATTGTTTAGTGTAGTTCAAATCTTCAGGTGTATACCAACGAGGTCCTAAGCCCGCTAACGCAGATTTGAATTGTAAAACGCCTTCAAAATCTATTTCTTTTCTAGGATCAAACCCTCTTTCTTGTTGTCGCATAGCTGTGTCTAATCCAAACGGTCTAAATGGGGTTCTTGGCACCAGATAACTTTCAGGTAAGTTTCCTCTAATGTACCCACTTTCTCTAGCTCGGGCTTGAGCCCGTTCAGTTTCTCTAAAGTTTTTCATTGCTTGCGCATAAGAAGGAGCTAATTCTTCCTCAGTTAAATTCAGAGAAGGTCTAAGATATCGACTTGTTCTTCTAGGTTTTATTTCTTCATCAAAACGACGTATCTCTGCGTCTACGGCTTCATCTCCTTTGATCCCCCTAACTTGTTGTTGAAGTATGGGTGAGGCTTTTAAGACAGCTATTTTAAGTTCTTCATCCCCGTATAAACTACCATACGTTATGTTTGGGTTGGGAATATCTTGTCCCACCCGCACAGGCTTTCCTTTAAGTTCTTCAACTTTTAGTGCAATAGCTTCGTCTAAGGTTGGCATTTTAGATGGATCCTGGGTCTAGTTCAATCTCTTCTAATCCCTCAAAAATACCGCCAGTGCCAGTGCCAGTGCCAGTGCCAGTGCCAGTGCCAGTTTTATACCGACCAGGAAAATAAATATCAAATCCCACTCGAGCTTCTTCGGGATTTAGCAAATATTTTCTTTGAGAATACTGATCTATTCTTTTAATATTTCCATACCTATTATAAAAGTTTCTATAGGTGTATTTCATTGGATCCGTTGTCCAATTCTCTTCATCCTCTGGTGTCCACCATTGACCCAACGTACTTTTATACATATTACCTAATTCAGGGCTATCTAAAGGATATTTACGAAAACTGTTTGGATTAATTTGTACTTGTGTTTCATTATCCGTAGCATCTACCATCACATCTATAAACCTTATTAAATTATCGTGTAATACGGCAGGGTCTTGTGTTGACCCATACCCCACCATTTGTAAATGAAACGCTAAATCTTTATCCGATAACGTTCTTCCTGTTTGACCGTTGGCGGCGGCGGCTAGATAGGCAAGTTGTAATAGGGCGGCTTTTTGTCTAACATTTCTTAAAGAAACGTCCTGTAAAAACTTTGTTTTGAACATCTTTCTTTCATCATCGGTCAAATCAGCCGTTTCTACCCAGTTATTTAGAGCGTCTATTTGTTGTTGTCCAGATAATTCATGGAGTTTACTAAATAAATTTCGAGAAGACGCACCGCTCCCTATCCTTCCGTCTGAACCTCCCTGTTTATCCATTGCCCAAGCACTGTCTCCATCGTCAAAACCCAATGCTCTTGCTGCACCGTCTATATTAACCCTTACATCATTAGCCAATTTTACAACACCACTAGCTAAAGACTGTGAGGAAATTTTACTTGTAGTAGCTTCTTCTGCCGCTTGATCCAATACAGGGGAAGCCACCGTAATAACTTTTACCACAGAAGAGTCGATCAACCCTCTGGCATCGCCTTTTTCATCTAAAGATTTTAAGTTTGCGTCAAAATAAGCTGCCCCAGGATCTGTTCCACCTTCTCCAGGCATCGCTATTCGGATCCAATTTTCATCAGGTTTTGGTTTTCGATAGCCGTCTTCATTAGCTAAGCCTGCCTCAATTTCTGCTGGAGAGGCAGGGATCCATAGCGTTGGATCGTTCGCATAAGTTCGAGCAATTCTTTTATCGTTTACCCCCACTCGGGCGGCTCCTGTTTCCATCACATTAAAGTGATCAACAGCCTCTCCCGCTAATTTATCAGCTATAAAGGCTTGTTTACGAGCAGCTGTCTGTGTTTCGTCTAACTTCTTAGCTTGACGTATGCTCGAGGCAGTTGCTCCGTATTGGGCTCCCCCTTCTTCTCCAAAAGCGGCTCCTGCCAACACATCCGCCAAGACAGGGGCAGCTTCTTTTAAAAATCCCTTGAATCCTTTTTCTTGTTTCGGGTCTACTCCGTGTAATCGATCTGCCAATATAGCAATGTCTCTGGTTTCTTCATCAGGATATCGATCTGTATAATAACCCTCCTCTATTTGTTCATCCACCGTAGGTTGTTGTCGATCTAATAAAGCTCCAAGTCCTCCTGAGACTAAATAGGGAGCTAAATAAGCAGCAGCAGGTACTTTTGCTCTACCTCCACCGCCACCTCTAGGGGTGGGAAAACTCATGCGAGTTTGGGGCATTTGCAATTGGGGGATTAAGCCGCCTTTGTCACCAGGGGCAAATTGGGGAAAGCCCATTAGTCCGTTAGCCACGGTACTTTAGGCTCCCGATGCCGCCGCCGTTACGAGCATGAGCAATCGGCATATTAGACCCGTAAGTGTTGTAATTATAGCCGCCTGTAGAAACTCCATAACCTGTAGGCGCACCCCCACCTAACCCACTTCCTGGATAAGGTTGATAACTGCCTGCGCCAGGGGTACCAATACCACCTGTGCTAGGTTGATAAGAACTGCCACCTGGAAACTCAGTCGGCATGCCTTGCCCCGCGTAGCCATAACCACCCGCCATTGGTCCAAGGGACGCGGTTAATGCGCCTACGTTACCGAGTGTTTGCATCGGTAGGTTGTATTGTCCGACAAAGTTTTGATAAGCCAGATCGTCGAGCGATTGACCTCTTCCTCTACCTAAACCGCCCATTCCCATGGTACGATTAATATCTCCTGTTTGTAACTGCGGTAGCATACTCGCCATGCCACCGTACATATTACCTAAGTTACCAAAACCACCTGCCGCTTGAAAGGCTTGCTTTTGCGCTTGTCCAAAGCCTCTTTCGCGTAAACCTGCGGCTATGTCTCCCATGGACCGTAACCCTCCCCGTTCAATTTCGCCTTCTGCTATTCTGCCACGGCTACCGCCAAAAGCTCCTGAGCTGACCGCACGGTCTCGGGCAGCACCTTTTTGTAAATCAATTTGCTCACGCATATCACCCATAGTCCTGTCGATTACTTCGTCAGTGTAGGGTGACATATAGTCTTTGTACCCTGTGGGATCTAGATAACTAGCCGCTCGGTCTATCATTCCCGCTTGTGCCCCTAAGTAAGGTTGGTAACTACCAATTGCCGCATCCGACATTTCCATGCCGTACTTTTCTCTGGGATCAAACTCCGCTACCCGTCGTCCCGTGTAGGTATAGGGACTACTATCGGGGGCTCCCATATTGGCAAACTGCCCGTGTAAAAAACGCTGAGCGTAAGGGAAAATCCCGCCCCGTAAAAAGTCACCCACATACCCTGCGGGGGCTTGTGTGCTAAATTCGCGTACTGATCTATCAGCCATATCTTCTATTTCCTAATTGATTAAATTGTTCTAAACGGGCAATCCCTTTACGGTGATTGCCTCCGCCCGCCTGATCGACGGCGGCTTTTGAGAGCATATACTCTCCATCGCTCGCCATCACGGGTATTAAATCATCTTTTGGACCCCCAGGACCGCGCATCGCTCCCCCATGCGGCATGTAGTTTTGTGCAAACATGGACCTGCCTAAAGCTCCACCGCCTGCTGCGGGTTGAAACATAAAGGGCGTGATGCCTGAGCCTTTAGGTTGTGGGTACGGGGCTTGTCGCTTACCGAGACCCCCTCCAGGTAAAGGAGTTACTGATTTACGGGGTGATATAGTAGATTTTTGGGGATTTCTCATTTTACCTATGATTTCGATTAAATCATCTACCGTTTCAAATGTATCCCTCATATCTTGTTGTTTTGCTATTTGTGCTAAATCTGCTTTTAAATCTTCTATAGTTGTCCCAGGAGTAACTTGTGCTTCTTCTACTACAATTTCTGGAACATCCTCGTCAGATTCCGTGTGTGCACCTCTCGTTACAAACGTTGTAATTTCTGGATCTGGGGGTAAACTCATGGGTTTCATACGAGAGGGTTTTTCACCTATCCATTTTTCTAACTCTGCTGGGGAAAGAGGAGATCCTTCGTTCGCGTACAAGGGACCGCCCTGCATTAAACCTATAATTCCACCACTCCATAAACCTTGTTGTTGGGCTAGTGCCATGGCTTCTGCTATTTCTCTTTGTTCGTCTTCTTCTTGTAACCGATTTAATAATTCTTCATACTCAAACGGAGTAACCTCTGTGCCACCCACGTCTTGATACTGCAGTCCTGTTTGTCCCCCTTGTGTTTGTGCAGAAGTAGCTCCACCTACTCCTCCACCTTGATCCCCAAATGCTGATTTAGCTCCAGCTATAGAGCCTAGCACTTGTGATCCTATCTTAAAGATTTGTTTCCATGGTAATGCCATTACTTTTTCTTCCTCTTTTTCTTACGCATTTTTCCTAATGTTTTAGCCAGAGCAGCTTGTCGCTTGGTACGGGTTGAGGCTTTAGAACCTTTCTTTAAGACCTTAGTAGAATAAGCACTGGTTGACATACCAGCTTTCTTAGCCTTCTTCTTAAAAGCTCCTGGGCGTTTGATGGCTTTTTTAATCCACTTTCCACCCTTTTTCTTACGTGCCATTTATTTCTCCAGCGTTATAATCAACGAAATTGCGGGTTAGAGCCTTTCCCGAAGGCTGCAGCGAAAAGCTGATTGATCGATTATACTGCAGAATCATTAATTGTGTATAGATTAATTAACTTTTCTTTCCCTTTTACTTCTATGGGTTCTAACTTAATTAAGCTACGTTTTGAGCGTTCTTTTGTAGATTCCCCAATTAGTAAATCTTTCCCCACGGTCTTGGTACTAGATTCAAGGCGGGCGGCGAGATTTACACTGTCCCCGATGCAAGAATAATCAAACCGTGTATCACTACCCATGTTCCCAATTACCGCGTAACCAGAGTTAATTCCAATCCCAATTTTAATTCGTTCTTCAATTCCCCTCCGTTCTAATTCTTCATTCGCTTTTTGCATATTATGGATGATTTGTATACCCGCGTTAATTGCCTCTTCTTCATGATGCTCCTGGTCCAAGGGCGCATTAAACACCGCCATCATCGCATCCCCAATAAACTTATCTACCATGCCCCCGTACTTTTGTACTGCCTCTACTTGCTGGGTTAGTACGACGTTAATAATTTCAGTTACTTCCGTAGGGTCTAGCTTTTCTGACATGGAAGTAAACCCTCTCACGTCAGTGAATAAGAAGGTTGCGTACTTACGCTCCCCTGTTAAAGCTAAAAGGTCAGGGTTATCTTGTAATCTTTTTACTTGACGAGGGTCTAAATAGTGTTCAAACTGCTTCTTAATTTGCTGTCGTAACTTGTATTGTTCTCTAAAGCGTAAGTAAAAAGCCGTAGCACCCGTTATAAATTGAGAGATTAAAGCCCACGTTACGTCGATTAATAACCCCTGTTGAATTGTCCAATAGCCGTAAAACGCCGTAGACGCCATAGTAGCCATAAATAAGACTACCCCCCACGTAATCCCAAAAACGTGCAGTAGGAGCCAAATAAACAGCACTGAGAGGGTAAAAATACCCAACTCTAAGGCTAGGGCATAGTCAGGGACGTAAGGACTCCCTTCGATTAAGATACTTTCTGCCAGTGCCGCTTGTATTTTGTGAGGTTCCATTAAAGCAGCAGGGGTGGCTAATTGAGGCATTATGCCTTTAGCCGTAAAGCCTACAAAGACAAACTTATCTTTGACCTGCATTTCCTGTAGGTCTGTTTGCGGTGTATCGACCCAACTGATCCACTTACGCCCTAATGAATCAACAGGCACGGGGTTTAAGCCCCTCACCCGTATTTCTTCTACACCGTTTTCATTGGTTTTAATTAAATAAGTGTCAGCCCCCGCTAGTATTTTTAATACTTCCGTGCCGTAAGCAGGAACCCACCCATCAGGGGTTCTTAGTAATAAAGGTAAACGCCTTACTAAAGAATCCACCTCTGTTCTAGCGACAGCAATCCCTTGATTGGCGTTCTGTTTAAGCATATCAATGTTTTGAACAACTCCTTCTGCGTCTATTCCTCCACGGTCTTCTCCCATAATGACCGTGCCTGTGGTCGGTGGGTAGTCTCCGCTATCGTTTTCAAACATCGCCAAGACGCTGGGGGCATAGGCTAGTGTCTCTGCAAATACGGGATCTCCACCAAGCCTATCGGGCTGTGGGAAAGCCATAACCCAGCCAACTCCAATCGCTCCATTGTTTAATAAGTCAACCTGTATTTCCGCTAACCGTTGTCTAGGTAGAGGGTAGCCGCCTTCACGTGCAATGTCCTCTTCAGTTATATTAAGGATAGAGAAATAACCTGAGGGTTCCTTCTCAGGCACATAAGCGTCAAAAACTTTGAGCTTTATAATTTCTAAAGGAACTACTTGAAATAGTAAAGGTGTTCCTAGAACACCCAACAGTAACAGTAAAGGAAGACTTTTCTTTATCAATCTTGTTGCATTATGGTTATGGTTTTATCGCAATTACTACTGCAATTAAACGTAGCAATATAGGATTTATTAGTGGCACCCTTTTGAACCACCGTTACATCGTAATCATCTGTATAGAACTTCATATTTGAACCGTGCGCTCCGTTCCCTTGTTGCGTTAAAGTAACGTCATTGTCATCAGCTCCACTGTAAAAGAATATGTCTGCGTCTTTATTGCCTGAACCTTTCTGGATTAGTCTGGTTGAATTATTATCACCCCCTGGATAATTAAGCACGTAAGCGTTATGGTCCCCCGTACCCTCTTGGGTTATCCAAGTATCGGCATCATCTCCAAACGCATAGATTTTGGCGTAGTAATCATCGCCTAGCTGTTCTATTTTATATACGTTGTCATCGCCCGAACCCAATATCCACGCTTGATTATCATCGCCTGTTTGTGTAATTCTAGAGGTGTTGTCGTCTTCGTCCATATCTATAACGGCGTAGTTATCGTTGCCGTCAACAGTGGTTATCCAACTTTGCCCCGTATGGTTAGACCAAACAGACTGTGAATAAACAATGTTGGAGTTGCCTGTCACATTGGCGGTAATAGTGGCGTTGTCGCAAGTATGCGTGTTTAATAAAGAATTATCAAAACTACCCAAGCCACAATAGACTCCTGTAGTGTTGCTGTTGCCCGCCTGTTTAATCGTTATGGTTGAACCACTGCCTTTCGTTTGCAGGGTTATCACATTATCCCCCGCTAACAGACTACCACTAAGGAGACTGAAAAATAATAATAGTATTGTCGCCCGCACCATTTACCTCTATCTCCATTATAACACCAGCCGTATTTATATTTAAATAAGTTGCTGCGTATTTATCTAACGCAATATCAAATGTATTGCTGCCGTGATGAACTAAGTATAAGTATTCCCCCTCTACAAAAGAGTATGTTTGATACACTGGATCAAATCCTGGAACAAGCCCCATTAATTCAATCCCGTCTAGTTCTCCCCCTGATTCAGTTTTCTTTCTAGAACCTGTTTCCACTATGGCTAATAAATCCACTAGAAAATCAAAGCTTAATAAGTCTATATCTAGTCTAGAGATTTCTTCCTCTTCCTCTAAGTAGTCTTTCTCTAAATCGTTTCCTTCTTCAAAGAAGTCTTTGTCAAGTTCTGTTTTAGAATCTGCTTGTTGTTCTTCTACTGCTTCTACTACCTCTGGGGGTTGACTAACAATTAGCATATTATCTATTAAACCTAATGTAAGATTACCTAAAACAACTGCTCTAGTAGGCTGTGATTCAAAGGTAGAAACCATCGTAGCTTGAAAAGGTCTATTAAGTATCTCTGTTCCTGACCATGTTTCTACTGCTATTTCTCCAGAGGTGGTCCCGTCTGCATCGGGCAATAAAATAACTAAAGATCTTCCCAATTCATCTACAGTGGTAGTGAAATCAGTTCCACGAATAGCGATGTTGGCGGATGGAGTGCGAATAGAAATGTTTCTTTTATCTATCTTTCCTAGTGCACCTGTTATAAAACGAGCCGTCCCGCTCGCCATGTTTAAAGCTAACTTACTTTTAGTTGGGTCGGGGTCGTATATGTATTCGTCTATAACGATCTTAGAATGCTCTGTCAGCTTTATAATAGACGCATCAACAAATTGTATAGCGATGCGCCCATTACCAGTAAACACGCTATCATAAGAAAGAATGTCCAAAGCGAGTTCTGCAAGAAGTTTGTCTCCCCCTGTTTGTCTTAGGATTTCTCCATTACCCCTAAGTTCTGATATTTCTCCTATCTCGGAGTAGGCATTAGTAGCAAATAAAAGTATTAACAGCCACTGGCGCATTGGTCAATATCAACAGAACTTCCTGATCCACCACTACTTTGTAATAATAAATTAGCTACATTTGTGCTTGTGGTATCAGTTTGGTGTATGTCTACATCCATTGAACTACCTGTTAAATTGACTGTAATGTCATGGTCATTGGCTCCTGACTGCACAGTGTCTATATCATTAGAACTTCCTGAGATAGTCCAAGCATTAGTACAACCTATCACCTCACATTTAACATTAAGGTTATTGGAAGCACCCGTAATAGCAAAGTCTTGATCTCCTGATGTAGCAGTTGCGTCTGCCCCTTGCGTAAAGATTAAGACATTTCCATCTCCACCAGAAGAAGCCCAATCAAAATCTGATCCTGCTACGTCTCCCGTTGCACCCACTGCAAAAGTAGCTGAACCGCTATCTCCTGTATTGCTGTAAGTCCAACTGGAACTATTGCCTTGTAGAATGCTCGCTGCCAGAGTATTGCTGCTACCTATTTGGTCTATGTCTAAAGTCATAGAAGTACCACTTACAATAGCTCTAGCTGAAGTAGTACCAACTTTATTGGTTGCACCAATCTGGTCAATCGTAAGCGTTAATCCTGTCCCCGTCTGGGTAATATATATGTCGTTGTTACCCGCGTATATAGATGACGTAACTAACAGAATAATTAAAGTAATAAATTTCTTCATCTTATTCCTCCAATGCAAGTATAATATAAGTACACTCTAATTAAAATCCCAAAGCTCTTTTTCTATTCCATCTATGACTAATCCATAGACGGCAGCTTCTATTGCTTTTCTTGTAGCCAGTCCTACAGGTTCGTTAAATGTACTCCCTGTTTCACCTTCTCCTAATTGCGTTCCTAGTTCATAGAATCTGAATAAATCAGTTCCTCTACCTGTAGATAGTATGGTTTTTGTAGCTGTTATATTGATTATTACTTCGCCTGTTTGCACCAAAACTGCCCTAAGAATAACCGTTACTTTATCTTCTCTGTATTGATTCCTTATACCTATACCTAAATACCTCGCTCCATTACCTCCTGTTCTTAGATTGGTATCGTAAGAGACAATTCCCCCCTCTAATAGTATTCCTGCATAAAGTAAGGGTTTAAGTATGTTTTCCCCTTCTCCTGCGTAAGTTTGCCTAGTGTTTTTAATGAGTTGTCTTTCTCTGGTCAGACCATCTAAGCCTGTTCTTTCCACAACAACAAACCAGCTTCCCCTCCCTGCATCGCGTAATGCCTGTATAAGCATGTGTTCTGCACCCTGTGTAACGGCGGTACTAAAACTGGCTAGGTTATCACTAGATTTTCTCTGTCCTGTTAAGTCAGGGAAACTATAAACTGCAACTACGGCTTTAGTATTAGGGGGAGGAAGGTTTAATAATTGATTAGCTGAAGTCGGAACAATCTGGGGACCCTGTTCACAAGTAAAGGGGAACTTACATTTATCGTACTTGGGATTTAACGCTATAGGAGCGCAACTATTTAATAATATAACGACTAGAACTAAATACCACTTCATCCGTCACAATCAATCCAACAGCCACCAAAACTTCCTACTGGAATAACTATTTCAGTTGTAGAAATAAGCACCCCGTCAAACCATTCTTCAATGATTAAGGTAATTGTGGTTCCGTCATTTATCCATTTTAATATGTTACCCTCTAAATTTATCTCACCTGCTATCGGATTATCTTTTGTGGGTATACCACTGTAATTAAATAATGATTCAGAAATATCCTTCGCCAGTGTTGAATAGATCCTTGATTCCAGGTTACGAATAAACTTAGCTAATACTGTATTGTCTGCTTCACGTTCCGCTTCTTCTAAAACATCTTGTATCTCTTCAGCTATCTTTTCCTGTCTAGTTCTTTCTTGCTCATCAATCGTTAAATAATGTGCGGATTGATTTTGTCCGTTAAATGCAGGGCTACCAAACTTATGTACTAATTGATCTGCTTGTAATAAACCAACCATTAATATGGCAAAAATTATAATTACACAGGTGCCTAATAATTTGTAATTAGGTTTTTTTATTTGCTTCTTGTTGCGCTTGTTCATCTAATTTCATCCTTTCCTTTAACTCTATCACAGTATCTAATTTCTGTTGTAGTCTGATAATATCGTTGTCCAGGAGTCTGATACGGTCTATTAAATCTACCACTATCTTTTGAGTTTCTCCCAATCGAGTCTTTATTTTGGTGGTTATAAAGTTCCAAATAAAATAAATCATGTAAAGCAGACCCACTGTAGCAACAATAGGGAAGCCGTAATCGCTGATGGCTTGTGCTATATCCATCAGTCTTTCCTTGCATCTTCCTTTCCATCTGCTCTTGCAATTCTTTCTAAATCTGGGCGAATACCTAATACACTACACATAGTAGCGTCTACTCTGATGAGATCATGACTCATGGTTTTAGTTCTATTATCTAATCCTTGAACTATAACAAAGATACCGTTTACTTGGCTAACCACACTTTCTAGTATGTATTTGATAGTTAAGAAAATAAAGAAACCACAGACTAAAGTTATGGCGATAGGAAACCCTACGTCTCCAATTAACCCAAAGACTTCTTTCATTTTTAATCTTCGCCTTTAAATTTCTTAGATGCACCTGAGGTTCCTGCATAGAGTCCAAACCAGGCGGCTCCTGCACCTACAATAACTGAGATTAAACCTGACTGCTCAAATGAAGGTGCTTCTAGTTCCATGAACCACATCACTGTGTAATAAAGCAAAACTATATAAACAGTTAAGAAAGCTCTTGGAAATATGCGCCAACTATCCACGGCTTGCGCTAAGAATATCCATCGTTGATGAGGGTTTTTAGTGCCTTCATCTTCCAATTCCCTAATTCTATCTTTAAGGTCTGCTTTTTCTTGTAATAATGCCATGAATTTATTAAGGTCTATTTCTACCTCATTTCTATCCATGTCTCCGCCGAATCTTCCTGATGGGTCATTACTCATTTTAGTCCTCCTCTTCTTTATCGTAGTCCCTATAGAACTTTATGATACCTAATATATCTTTTATATACCTAGTGATGTCCGCCATGTCCATACTTAAATGCTCGTACTCTTTACTCGATAACGTATAAAATGCTCGTCGTGGAGCTTCTCCTTTTTCTAAATTATCTAAATAAATTTCCATTCTTTCAGGAGTCATGATCTCCCAATCCACGGGATCCATCTGCACTTCCATAGGCAATGGTGGGTGATACATAGGTGGACGTTCCGCTATGGTGGTTACAGAAACAGGTTTGGCTTTGGGCTGGATCATAGAACAACCTGAAGCTATTAAAGCCAAACTAACTATTAGTGCTATCTTCTTCATCAAATTGAGTTGGATCAGTTAATTTTTCTAAATTTTCTAAAACTCGTTTAGAAGCCCTGTTTATTTTACCTTCCATTAATTCTGGTTTTGCTAAGGTCAGTTCATCTAGATCATGAGAAGCAAATGTTTTTCGTAATTTATTTACATCACGCATCGCTTCTTGCTTTTCCCTCTCTAAGGAAACTAATTGAGTCTGGGTTTGTTTTTGTCTATTAAGGTGGTTTTCTATCGCCTCGTTTTGTTCTTGTATCTTGGTTTCTAAAACAATTTGATTACCCTTTAACGTACTTATATCATCCTGTAGTCTATCTATCCAATACGCTGAACCTGCTATTGTTGCTAATAGCAGTCCACCCATAATGAGAGCTAATTTCACTTTTTCTTCACAGGAACAAAGATTCCTTTTTCAATAAGAATAGCTCTATTTGCTAGGTGTGCATCTTCTACTAAGGCTTTATTTTCAGCGTTATATTTAACCGCGTAACACTCTTTGATCATGAGTTCATTGACATTGCGTAAACTGCCCTTTTCAAACTCCGCCCAAACTTCTGCTATTACGCGCCCAAACTTTCCTTTAGAGTCTTTTATTTTAGTTTTTAAGACAATCTTTTTCCCTTTAATACTTTCTTTAAGAAAGGCTTTACTGAGTTTTCCACGTGCTTTTTCATCTTTGTCTCGCGTACGACTTTCAGGGGTATCAATGCCAGCCAACCTAACGCGAACAGCATGATGAACATCGAAGCCAAGGTCAAGAATAACATCCATAGTGTCACCATCCACCACTCTTTTAACTTTACATTTATATTCGTACATTTAATCATCTCCTCTTAATACCTTATCCCTTAACCGTAATGCTCTATCCCCTACTTGACTGGACCATTTAGAATCCATCATTTCAACAGCTGCTGTTTCCCACTGCGCAGTGTGCATAGCTGCTAAAAATCTTTTAAAATTACTTAGACGCGGATGCCCCAGATTAAAACACATATTAGCCATAACTCGTTGTCTAGTGTCGTCTAAATTACGCCACCAAGGTTCCTTCATATCTAGTTCCTCACAAACTATTTTTATATCTTGATTAAAACATTCTTCCACCCGTTCTTCTGACACAGGAGTTCCCACTGGCTTTCCATATTCTTCATCTTTTTCTGTTATTAAATGTCCAATTCCAAATGTAGCATAGCCTAAATGATCCTCATAAATTTCATAGACACACCCTTCATCATCCATAAGCTCTTGCATTAATTTATCCATGTTCATAGTACGGGTACCTCGATTGCTCCGTTGGTAGAAATACTTAATTTGCCCAAACCACTGACACCTTCGACTCCTCGCTCTGTTCCCGCATAAATATCTACCCATAATGATCCTGTCCATAGTTGTAATTGACTGGTGGATAAATTCCAAATAATATCGCCTGCTTGAAATTGATTTTTATTACGTTCTGTAGCATTAACGGAAAGAGTAGAATCAATATCAACTTTATTTAAGCTAAGCTCCAATACCCTAACTAAACGGTTAAACGTTTCAGGGGAAATTTCTCCTATCGCAACGGGTAATTTAGTTTCTAATAATTTAGCCATTAGCGTTTACCGTTGGGACGTAAATCCATTCGCATCGCTCCTACTCGGAATCCTACTCCTAACCTAGTTCCTGAAGAACCGTCGTCATCGGATTCGATTCGCAACGCCGCTTGCCGTGCCCGTAAGCGAGTATTAATTTGTGTTGTAGTGGCGGTACAGGTGGTTGTAGAAGACGTGGAAAGGCTTTCCCCTGGAAAATTTCTCTTTTTTAAAACAATATTAATTGTTTGATCCGAACCACCGTTCCCTGTAAATTTAATATCGGGAATAATACGTCGTATTTGTTGAAACTCCTCCCCCGCAGGGTCAATATCAAAATCACTGGATTCTATATAAACACTGTCCATCGGAGAACCATCGGCATCATTTCCTGTTTCATGATCATATAAATAACCTACATTGGCTGTGGTATAAGTTGCTATAGGGTTATTAAAGATACCTTCATCAATCCAAGCACTACGACTCAATTGACCAATGGACCATACCTGTTCATCGTAGTTGTATACGACGTAGCGATCAATTGTTGTTTCTCCTGACGAACAATAAAACCAACCTACTTCATCAAATTCTTTATTTAAAAATCCAAATACTTGATAAGCCTGTCCCTCTTCAAAATCACTAAATACATAATCCTGTACACTACAGGGAACGTCATTAATTTGTCCTGTGTAATTATAAAAGCCTTTTTTATCCATCCAAAACACTCCTTTGGGAGAATTTACTACCCCTTTGGGACCAATTAATCCCACCCCTTCGTTTACTAAGTTAGTGGAAAAAGTAAAGGGTTGCCCTACAAATGTCATAGAATACATTGAAGTATCAGTCCAAACTAAAGTTTCTTGTCGTGCTCGTATCGCTCCTACGATAGCAGAGCCTGCGGATAATCTAAAAGACCCTGCTGTGTTAGTGGCTAAAGGTTCCCATTCGGTCACGTTTTCCTGATCGCTCCAACAAATAAACATGGGGTCTGACGCTGATGTTCTTTGGTTACTGCTATTAAGTGGGTCAGCTCCAAAACAAATGACGTGTCTATCAATATCACTAACTAATACTTGTAGGGCAATTGTCGGAGCTAAATTGGCTCCTGCTAAATCAGAAACAGCGACTGCTCTAGTGGTGGCTCCTCCACTTTGATCCCAATAAAAAACGCCTCCTCCTCTAGGATTCATTACTAAGTCCTCACCAAAATTATCATGACTCCAATTACGCAATTGGCTAGAGGCACTAATCGCACTCACACTACCCCAAGTACCTGCACCCCATGTACCTGCACCCCAACCAGAGCCTTCTACATAAACATCTAAACCGACATTGATTTGATAAGCACCAACCACGGAACTACCCCCGTTGCCGCTATCACTGCTGTTCGCCGTAACGGTGTCCCCGTCAGTGTCCTTGGCTTCAATAGTGTAAACATTGGCACTCGTTACAGTCGCAATTTGATATTCTTGATTAAGTACCTCGGCGGTAATAAGACCGCCTAAAGTAGCTGCACCGCTAAAGGTTACAAAGTCATTAACCACCGCTCCGTGAGAAGTATCAGTAACGGTAATAGTGGCATCACCATTCGTTGCAGAAAAAGTAACGTCTCCTGCGGAAGTAGTGGTTCGGAGAGGAGTTATATCGTTAAATTCATCCCCTTGTAAAACGTAGTATTTCCACGTGGTTCCCATTCCCAGGTATTTAGTTAACTCTAAATTAACCCAAGCGTGTAAGGCACGACAAGTGGATAAAAAAGTATTGGACGTGTTTTTAGCCCAACCGCCAATTTTTTCAGGAAGCCCCTTACGGAAACGAACTAAATTAGAATCAAACCAGCCCCCCTCATTTGAGTAATCAGTTCCTTCTCTATCTATTCCAGGTCGAAATAAAAACTTTTGTAATGGCATTTCATCTCCCTAAAATAATTTATCAATTCCTAAAGAAGCAGCCACTAATCCGTACAAACCCCATAAAATTAATTCTAACCGTTTAAATTTTTCGGAACCTTCTTCTAGTCTTTTTTCTATATGCTCATAGCGAATCACACACTCTTTCTCGTGAGCGTGTACTTTAATTAATGCTTCTTTTGCAGTTGCCATTTATTTTTTAGTTGCTTTTTGTTTCGCCTTTCCTATATTAAACGCTAATAAATCTATAATTTTGTACAACTTACCTATCCACACATCGTCTTTGGGAGTAGGGGTACTAGCCGCAATGATTGAAGATGCCGTTACAATAATCGTAAGCCACGTAATTAGATTAAATACCATTTCCATCATGAGTCTTTATCCTCACCATTTGCCTGCGGTTCTTCTTCCGCTTCAGGTTCCAGCGTACTTTGATACGCCGCTAACGCCGTTATTCGTATATCCAGTTGATATTGCAAGGAAGCCCTTTGTTCCTGTAAATTTTGTACCTCTTGTTGTAGATTCTCTATATAAGCTACTTTTACATTAACTATAGGATCTACATCTACTTCCGTAGTTTCTACGGGGTCTATTATTACTTCTTCCTTTTCCCAATGTTGATATTCTTCTTTTACTTGTTCTGTCATTGTTTTTCCTGTATGTCCCAGCAATTCAAATTCGCTGCGACTGTTCTTCTCTCACCCTCTCCGAAGAAAGGATATACCATGTGCTGTAAGCCTGATGGGAACATATACTGTACCCCTATCTCTGGCTTGATCACACAACTTTGTGGCGGAAATAATCTATCCGTATCTGTTAGACTATTTTTTCCGTAACTAAATGCCAAACAGCCATCACTGTGTCCTGAATCGTTATATAAACTGTATTCAGGTGTACCTGATGTCGGCTGGTCTAAAATCTGTTGGGGTACTTTAGTCCAAGTCGTAGTGGAAATACCCATAAGCGTCTTAGTGCCGTGATCGTGAATGGGGTTATAATCCCCCTCAAAACTATGCACGGACCAGAGTTCGTCTAAGGCTATCTGTTTATTAGTTTTAAACCGAACTCCTGTAGACTCAACAAAATGATTGATGTAGGTTGCTCCTAAATCGCACAAATACGCTACATAGGGTTGCACACGCTCATCGTCAGTCGGGGGAATATTAAGCTGTTCGCCTTGATGGATTTGTCCCACTAAGGTTTTAGCTAGGGATTCCCTCTCCTCATCTTCTCGTAATTCATCCAGATAATCGTTTAAGCCGTCTACCAACTTATCGGGTATTTTAGCCTTCAGCATAAAAACGGCTGGCATCGTATAGATGTCAACCTCGCCTTGACCATCTGCTCTGGCGTAAGCCATGCTTAACTAGGGACTGCGAATGACTCGTCAGGCACTGGATTGCTAGGTGGGTTCGTAATAACCGAATCCACTTGACTAGCAAATACTGTATCCCACTGTGACGTAGGACAAAGTGCTGTTAAGTCTGACTTACTAAACGTACCCTTCGCTGCTTTGGTAAAGTTTGTTGCTCCTGATACTGGATCAGTTGCCTCTACATTCACACCAAACGTACTGGTATAGTAAGTTGCATCACCTTCGCTGTCGTTTTCGTATTGCATTTCCAAATGCCACTTCTCCACTTTACTGGATTTGACATAGGGAATAGTTTTTATTAGCGTTTTAGTTACTGCCATTTTTTACTCCTTATTATTTTAAGATTCTAATGCTTCGATTCTAGTAGTCAAAGCATCTATTTTATCATCAGCTTCTTGCAAAGCCTTAACTAGAATTGGTACAAACTTGCTGTACTGTAACCCATATGATTTTTCATCTCCTGTTAAAGAAACAGTTAGATTCTTTTTATCTGCTATTTTATATCCTGCAGCTTCTTCTAAAGCTAAAACTGCTTGTGCTTTAAAACCTATGTCTAACCAATCTTCTTTGTGAGTGCCGTCTGGTGTTTGAGTAGCTAAATCGTAATCATCAGCTTCTTTATCACCATACTTAGAACGCTTATCCCATTTATAAGTAAGAGGTTCTAAAGCATTGACAAAGTTAAGACCTAAGTCTAAAGCTGTAAAGTCTGTTTTATCTCGTTCATCAGAGGAAACTGTCCAATCTACTTGGATATAAGCATCACCTATATTTTCATCTCCTAAACAAATAGAGCCGTTTCCAGTAGTTTGATTACCACCCGGACTGCCTGTGCGTCCTGAATCTTTTCCTACAAAAATATTATTATCACCTGAAGTATTAGCGTAACCTGCTGCATTACCTATAGCTACGCAATCATCCCCTGTTAATGCATATAGTGCAGAAGTACCAATCGCAGTATTCCTATCACCACAATCTCCTGCAGCAGTGTGGGCACCTACGGCTACATTATTACCACCATCAATAGTTGCACCCAAAGCAGAATAACCGAGTGCTGTATTTGTTATACCTGTGGTACATGCATCTAAAGATAAACTACCTAGTGCTGTGTTTTCATTACCTGTGGTGTTTGCACTCAGAGCATAGTCTCCGATAGCAGTATTATCACTACCATTACTAGCATCTAAAGCCGCAGAACCAAAAGCAGCATTTCTAGTTCCTGTTGTATTAACACCCATTGCGTGTTGACCAACAGCCGTGTTTTGTGCACCTGTAGTGTTTGCTGCTAAAGCACTTGTACCAACTGCGGTGTTGTTTGATGCTGTCGTATTAGCAGATAAAGCCGCATAACCAACAGCAACATTACTTGCTCCTGAAGAGTTAGCGTCTAAAGTATAAGCACCAACTCCTGTATTATAACTACCTGTGTGAGTTGCTCCATTACCCATAGACCTATAGC
>Ga0208450_1000385_pt1 | contig 25030 bp, 41 predicted proteins | sample MalvireepMed_908_FD_184249 | JGI IMG/M metagenome (GOLD analysis project Ga0208450, IMG submission 184249) | Marine viral communities from the Global Malaspina Expedition - Malaspina viral metaG DeepMed_908 (SPAdes) (version 2) | ecosystem: Environmental > Aquatic > Marine > Oceanic | place... | reverse complement strand
GGATAAAAGGTTCGACACTGGGCCAAACGTCGTCTATCTCCGACCCCGTAACTCCCCAGAGTTGCGTTATTACCAATCCCCCCAATAGGCGTCCCACTGCTCGTCTGATCCAGTATCAAGTCCCTCGTAATCAGCCCCGCCATAGTAAATATCACCGTAGTCCACGCCGGGTGCGCCGAATCCCTCACTTGTAATTGACGCGGCGCCCGTGTCGTCTACCCTGTAAGTCGCAGCTATCGGACCCTCATCAGTATGAACGGTTATATCGCGTCCGATAATATTTCCCCTGTCATCCTTTTCACGTCCGCCGCCCAGCTTGCTCATGTCTATTTTGTCGTTGTACATATAATATCCGCCGCCCTTTGCGCCCTCGATAAATCTTCCGTCTTTTCCGTATCTGTCGGCTGCGCCAAGCCAGGTCTGGTTTGGTCCGATTCCAATATCAGTCACCTGTTTGCCTTCGTACTGAAACGGCGTCTCATCACCTCCGCCTAACGCCCCGGCAATTAAACTCAGTAACCCCGCGCCAGGTATGGCAAACGGAAGAATGCCCCTCGCTGCCGCTGCCACACCGGAACCCATAACAGGAACCTGGGTCATATCTCTTATATCTCTGCCTGGTCTGGTGAAGAAATCGCCCACCTTGCCAAGGAAGCCTTCCGGCTTTGGCCTGGCTGTAGATAAGCCGCTGAAATACTGCGGTCCCCCTTGTCCTATGTCTACAACCTCCTCTGTATCTGGGTTAAACCATTGGGTTGTCGGTATGGGGAAAGTAGACCTTTGCTCACCTGATACCAGGGGCTTGTCTTCTGCTACTGGTGATGGTAGCTCAGGTCTTGACTGTGTAAAATATGCCACATCTGGGGTCTGTATTATCTCACCATAGGTGCTGTCTTTTCCCCTGCCAAAAGCCCCAACTGGCAGATTTCTCGCGGTCACTGTTGTAGGGTGATCCGAATAAGGAGCAAAGGAAACATTCCTGTTTTCCGTTTCAATAAAATCCCTTACATCCGGGGCAAAAGTAGAAGCGGCCCATCCTCCAGGATTATCATAGATAGAATGATCAAGTTCAAAATACGCGCCGGTGCCGCCACGGCGTTGGTCATCGGTGTCCATAAACCAAGGTGGTGCCGAAAAATAACTATACCGCCCTGGAAGCAGACCGCCTGCGGGGAGTCGATGTGGAAGAGGCTCAGCCATGAAACGTGATCCTGAATATCTTGTCCGTGTTGGAATTATTGGTATGTGAGATTGTCACTTCACCATTCTTTCTGCTTGTTTCCGAAACGTACATGCTCGCCACTATTGCAGCGGCGTTTACCGTAGTTGGACTCCAGTGTAAGGCTGTCTCCAGTCCTATCCTGTCGTCCGTGAATGTCGTGGTTCCCGCATCCGCCGCCAGAGTCCAGAGGGCGGTATTGTTCAGTTTCCCCTGCATGACACGGCGTGACCATTCAAGGGCGTCCCTCAGGAATAACCCTGTACTGGCCGTTGAAGCTGTAATGCCGGGAAATTCACTCATTTCGTTTCTAAATATAATTTCTTTATATTATCAATTATATGATCAGGCGATTCCGTGCCTCCCAAAACAATTTCATCGTCCCATCTGGTCCCGTATTGACTGCGACTATGTGCCCGTTCCATCGTGTCAGGCAGATAATGGTCAGAAAGTCGCAATTCATAATCCTTGTCAGGGGAAACAAGATACCGACTGGATTTCCGCCCAGAACGGCCCTTGGACCCGTGGCGAAGTGTCCAACCTTCCTTTTTCAAAATGCGCGGAACAGCTTCCATATTTGCCCTGTTTATGGCCTCTGCTACTCCCTGCCGACCATAAATATCAATGTTTCCCGCTTTATCAGAAACCTCTTTTCTAAAACGTTTACCCCAAAAATTCCCTTTGTCTAATGCTAAATATGGACGGGCCGACCTTAATTTATCAGCTTCATAAGGCCGATTTCGTGAGCGAGTTACCAAAACATCTTCTAATTCCACTTTACGAGAAGGCTCCCAGGTTCGTTTAGGTGGCCCCTGCCATGAGAGAGAATGCCCCCGGTATTTCTGGACTTCTTTTACCTGATCTCGCAAATCATTGATTCTTTCTTTTCTTTCCGCACCCCATTTCTGGCGGTCTTTACTACGACTCAAGAAAACGTCTTTAAATTCTTGACGTGTCATTTTAGGGCCAGGAAATAACTTCTTGACCTGTGATACCGTCCCCGGAATTGCCATAAACGGGATAGCCGCCGCAGCCATACCGAGGTTCGCTAATGCCTGCCCGTAGTCTCCAGACTGTATGTTGGGCATAACCTGGCCCGCATCCCTGACCATACCCGCAACGTCAGCCTGTGGGCCTACAAACTCAGGAACAGCCGTAGAAAACTTTCCCAGTTGCTGGCCCGAAGGGACGTTTAACCCCAGCCTCCGCATAACCTCCAGAGGGCCGGGGATTCTTGTGAAATAGTCAGCCATTACGCCGTTCCGTCAGCGGTTATATCTGCATCTACTCCCTGGGCGTGAGTCCACGTCGCACTGGCGGCTATATTGACCTGCGCCCTTGCATATCTCGAGGACGTGGTGAAATGAGCCTGACCATCTGCGTCTATACCCGAAGCCGTCCCCGTCGTTATGGAAGCGCCTACGTCGTCGCGTGTCTTTAAGGCAACGGTAAGGTGCGCCGTATTACTGACATCCACATAAGGTCTGATACCGTCGATCAGAACCCTCTCGCCCCCGCCTATCTCCTGTGATTCAATCACCGCCGCAAGGTTCACCCCTGAGAATGTGGCGTTTTTCTTATCCGTGTCAAAAACTGCGAGGACTTCCTTGCCCCCCGTCCAGATCCTCGAATCCAGACTATAGGGAAGGTCGTCCAGTTGGCTTTCGACATCGTCCAGACCTTCTAAAGTATATCCCTGGGTCAGGTCGGTAAATAACACCTGGGAATTAAACTCCGCCTCAGACCATTCATTGAGACTCCAGTTAAATATGAGCGCCTTTGTCGCGTTTGAAGTCGAGGCGGAGGGGTAGGTCCACATCACGACCTTATTAATTGGATCGCTTGCGCCCCATACTAAATGAGGGTAATCCTGCGTGTATCTTGAAAAGAATGTCTTGTCTACCTTCTGGTCCCCTATCGGGATAGAATCCTGCCCGTTAAACTGGAAGAACCCGTCGCGGCTGAGATAGAAACACGAATCCCCTATATTGACCACGCTCCTCGGAGCTATCGTCCCCCTGGCTCTTTCAACCTCATAGAATTCAAAGACCGTTGGCGGACCTGAATAAATAACACGATACACCGCGTCGTCCATGAATATAACTCCGTCCGTACCACCTACAGCTCCCGTGATTGCCTGAATCCATCCTCCCGAAGGGAGGTCTTGTCTGTCACTCTGTTTACTCGCTGCGTCCGCGCTTCCAATGGTAGGCCAGTCCGTGGGGTCGTTTATCGCTGACCAGTGGACCCTGTTCGCCACAGCGTCGTCCGCTGAGGTATAAGTGTTCCCCAGCATTATAAAGTCTTTAATCTGGGCTATGTGTCTCGCCCTTGGGGCGTCGGAGTCCAGATCGGCAAAGGTACTCGAACTGTTCATTACATAGCTCTGGGTATTCGTGGCGTGGCCGCTGACCGCTATAATTCTCTCGCCGAACTTCGCGAATTGCCATGTATCGTCGTCTGCAACAGAGGGAGTGGTCGAGCCCGTAACGTCCGAATAGGTTGTCTGGGAAAGTTTATAGAGCTTACTCGTATCCCCTGCGAATGAATTAACCGCACCAGTTGAATCCCTGAACGCCGCCGCACCCTGACAGTTGTTATCAAGGGCATTTGTCAATGCCGCCAATGTTCCAAGGGGAGCATAGGAGTGTTTCGTCCTTGGGATGACGTTCTTGGCAACCGTACTGAACTGACCGCCCGAATCCAGGGCTGGCTGGTCGGGAGCGAACTCCCCGAATACAATCATAGATAACCGCCGGTGTTGACGTTAAACTGGTTCCCCCTTGCAAGGCTCGAATCGTGCCGCATTCTTACACGACCCTGGGTCTTGGAATTAAGACGGTTAATTTCCTCGATAATCTCGTCCCTTAGAGGTTTATATATTGCCATTCGATCCTTGGCCTGTCTTGCCGCCGCAGCCTCGAAACACGCCGCATAAAGGTACGCATCGGGGTAATTGGTCATCAGCCAGTTGGTGGCGTCGGACGTTAAATTATTCGCCTTGAAATAAACGGCCTTCGTTGAATAGGCCTGGTCCGCTGGTCTATCAAACTCGTACACCGTCGCTCCAACCCTGTAGAGCCGGGGCTGGCCTGAATCCGTTGCGCCCCAGTAGACCAGATCGGCGTCTGTCGCAGGGGTTAGCTGACTCAGGTCGGACGTGTAGTGCAATCCAATATCCGATAGAAATCCCGTAGGCAGGGAGGCAGTGCTTGCCGATGAGGAAATAGTAACCGTCGCCGTCGCCCGCATCTGGTGCGTTCTCAAACGCCTGTTCAGAACCGCTTCCGCCCTCAGAACATAATCAGGCACAGCATTGGTGAACCCCGTATCGGAGCGTGAGAACTCCGAAGCTATTGCGGTTTTTAAGGTCGCAAAATTCGTTAAAGCCATCTATTTCTTCTTGGGTTTCTTTTCAGCTTCGCCAGGGCTTTCTTTCCACTCTTTCGGAATATCGTCGCCATCCTGGAAGAGCTTGGAAACGATTTCGCCCTTGTCCTTTTTATACATCCACTTTGGCATGTTTATCTCCTGAAGAAGGGGAGGGCCGAAGCCCTCCCTGTGGTTTAGTTCATCTGGATACGACAGGCTATTTCTGGCCTGATGGTTTTATACCCGTAGAGAACGTCGATCCTTGTCGGGAACGTATCTGCTGAAATACTGTAATCCCGTACAATTCTCATTGAGATACCGTCCATAACTTCCCGTGCCGAGAAATCAACGCCCTGAGGCATGATCAAGTCAGCCGTTGCAAAGCAGAAAGCGTCCTTGTGATAAGCGAGGCTCACACCGTAATCGGCGCTTGCAGCTATATCAGTAGACTGGTCGCTTTCGTTTTTATGCAAGGCGGCATTATTGGCAGGCATCGCACTGACATTCTGTTTCGCACCTGAACTATAAAGCGCAGGAGAGAAACTGATCGTAGTTGCAGAAGTCCCGGAGTTCGCCGTAACGGTAAACTCTTTCAACTTCGTGAGTGTTGCCTTCGTCTCAGGATGAACCGCGTACACGGAAGCGAAGTAGAAAATATCGCCTATCAGGTACGTTCCAGCGCCGGTATCCGTAGTGATCGAAGTCGATCCCTCGGCTATCGTGCCAGCATCATTCACCAGATAGTCGCCTGTACCATCGTCAGTCAATTGTTACACAGCTTTTTTAATTACTGTCTCCGATTTTCATCGGAGTATCGGACTATATCATCATCCCAAAGGAATGTTCTGCGCTCTTGGGCCTTTACCATCCTCTTGCGAGGATTCCTTGGCCTAGTCTCTGAACCTTCCTGACATTACTGCCAGACTTGGCTGCTGATTGGCTTATTATTCCTAACTTAGCTTTCCAGCAATTCACAGAATTTGCACTCACCGCTTGCACGGCAAGGGGGCAATCTAATGGATAGTTTTACCCGATGTATGCTGCGGCCACATGGAGTTTTCCATAATTTCGGAGAACCCGAATGTGTTAGAAGCAACACGGCCTTCCTTGTAGTTTTTGCCTACATTAGTCCGGTCGTTATAGAGACCTTTTAGGGCTTCAACCAAGTCAAGGTTGTCCTGAGTCGACAGGTTTAAGCAACGGTTGTCGTATGGTGCCAGATTATCCGTCAGCACCTTGGACGCCGTCATCACATCGCTTGACGTAATTGTCGCGCCAACGTCCGTAACATGATTATAGACATCCTTGTACATGGACATGGCGTCGGATTCGATGTTCGCCGCCAGGACTGACATTGCCGGTTCTAATATTCTCGAACCGAAGTCGTCTATATCCAGTGACAAATCGTCACTTGTCCATGTGGTATCGACGCCCTTCTGGGTCGCGACCTGAAGGGTCACGCTCGACTCCACGACGTCTTGTGAAGAGAGTGCCGCCCCGGATCTTACGGTGTATTGATTGGGAAGCCTGATCTTCAGACTGTCGCCAATCTTTGCACCGCTTTTACCAAAAGATGAATCATAGGAACGGTTGATCGTGCCTACAAAGTTCAACTTCTGGTGCAGTATACGAAGGGCTTCCCTCGTAACCGCTGTCGGAGTTAAAGTTGTATTAGCCATATTAACCTCGTTTAGCTACTTGAGCGTTCCGACGTTTCACCCATTCGTCCATACTTAAACCGTCATGCAGGCCCTTCGGGGCAGTCCTCTTGGGTTTTACCCTCGTGGCTTGCGGGACAGGTTCAGACTTTTTGGGTTTCTTGCCGGTCTGCTTCTGTTGAAGTTCGTCAAATAGTCGGGCCTTATTTAAGATCCCTATCAAGATGGGATCGTAGTTCGTCCCGGCCAGTTGACTCTCGGACAGGCCGCTTTGAATCCCAAAGTCAAAAACAGCCTTTTCGGTTTCCGAACTCCAGTTAGGGACTGACCTCTCTATCCTGGCACGATTTTGCTCAACAACTTTTGCTGTCTCGGTGTGCATCTGCTGTTGAGTTTCGGTGTGTAGAGATTGCAGTTTCCCCTGAGCTTGTGTTCGTTGTTCCCGTAACGCACCCATCTGTATCTGCGCTTGTTGCGCGGCATTAGGGTCTTGGGAGGCCCATGTATTCCAGTCTACCTCATTGTATTGAGCTAGTTGCTGGTCAAGTATGCCTAGCTGGGTGTAAGCCTCAGTATGGGCGGCTTGCAACTGAATGGCTTCCTGGAACCGTTGTTTGTCGGTTTCCAGACCCTTCCGCTGTTCCGCCATCTCCTGAGTCTTGGTCGTATAATCCTTATGTCGATAAAACATCTCTTTTAATTCAGGGGGGATGTTATACTCTTGCCCCTCGTATTCTACAGTCGTCGATTCAGGGGACGGTTCGGTTTGCTCTTCCGAGTCCTCCTCATCCTCTTCTGTCGGTTCCTGTTTGGCAGCTTCCTCGATTTCTTCTTCGGTCTCTACCTCTTGGGGTTCGTTCTCGTCCCCTTCAACGATTCCCTCATCGGGTTGTTCGTCAGCCATAATTTACCTCATGGGTTGTGGTTTCGACTTCCTTTGGGGCTGGTCGGTGTACCTCCGACTCCCCGTAGGGCTGGTCGATTTACCCCCGGAAGGGGTAATTAATGACAGGCCCGTAACTCTGCGCCTGTGCTAAATCTTTCTGTATCTCAGCCTGGGCTTCCATTCTGTCGGTCTCAGCCTCGAATTGATCTATGCCCACCTTCTGCCTGTCGAGGTCGAGCTTCTGTCTGTCAATCTGTACCTTGGCGGCGTCTACCTGTTGGTCGCCTTCAAGCTGCCGTATTCTATCCACGGCCATCTGCAACTGCGCTGCCAAAGCGGCTTTCTCCGGGTCTTCAGGCTGACCTTGGGTTAGTTTCTCCAGTCTCTTGGCTATCTCATCAGCTCCAGGCCAGTCGAGGTTCTTGGCGAATATATCTCCGATTATAGGAGCGGCGTCCGGATATACCCTGAGAAGTTCCATCATTTGAGTAGCGGCTTCCTCGCGTCTTGTCGTAAAGCTAGGCCCGCTTCTCACCACAAGATCATACTTGCCCTTCGTCAGATCGTATATTCTGGCCTTCGGTTGACCCATTTCATCCATGACAGGCTGGCCGTCCTGCATCATGGGGATTTGCTGATTGACCTGGACGTTCTCAGGCTTGTCGTCTTCACCCAGAACCCTGACCACTCTCTCGCCCGAATAAACATGAGGAATCAAGTCGAGGATGATCTTCCCGGCGTGTTGAATCGCCTTGTTGAGATTGTCGATAAAGTGAAATGTCGAGACATCGCTTTCCCTCTGTCTCGCTAAAATCGCACGTCCTGACTGCTCATTCGACCTCGCGCCTAAAGAGGCATCGAACATCCCGACCACGGATTTCATATCGTCTGAAGCGTTGAGGGCTTCCTGTAGAGCTCCCGCTGGTGGCCCTGCGAATGACTGTCTCTGCGGCGCTACCTGTCCGTCGTATTGTAAATAAGGATGTGAGTCGGTATTGGCCGTTGCCCATTTGTCCCCGTCCTCATCGAATGCACCAACAGGCCCAATGAAAGGAGCCTTGGGAGCCAGGGCTACTAACTCGGTCGAGGCCGTCCTCCAGTAGTTATAAATCCTCTGAGGGTCCTTCGCGTCCCTGATAAGGGATTTAAAGTGTCTCTTTCCCTCGACCCAGCTTTCCTCTCCGTATACCGGGATAATGGGAATATACATCCCCGGCCAGTCAATTTCTTCTAATACTTCCTGACCGCTTAAAGTATATCTCCTGACCTTCCATGACTTGACCGTCCGCGTATTCTCTACGAATGCCTGCTGGACATCAAACCAGTCTTTCTGTTCTTCATAGACCTCTTCGTCTATTACCTCGCCGTTACTCAGGAGAACGATAGGCCGGTCTTCCTCTACCCTTTTCCAGTAGTCTGCAACCCTTACCGATTCCTCCGTTATCCAGTCAAAGTCTTTCTCTGATTCAAAGTCGGCGTCCCAGTCCACCTTCTCGGCCTTGGGGAACTCCCGCTCGAACTCTGCATGGCTCATCATGTCACTGACAAACCCTATATTCCAGTCGCTGCTGTCTATCGCCGTGCTTCTTGGATCGCCGTGTATCGTGAACGGATTGGCAATCCTCTTGATTAAAATATCCTGCTCGAACGTGTCGTTATACGCATAGTCTACATCGATGATAAAATACCCAAACCCTCCAGTGACCGCGTCGCTCATGGCCGTATCGTAGGCAGCGTCGGCGTTACTCTGGACCTGTATGTTCCTCAGGAGTCCGTTGAGTATCTCCGCGCAGTCTACGTCTGCCGTATCATCAACGGGGAACACCTTAATGCTGGGCGTATTCAGCCGGGCGTCGTTAGCCACCTGTCTTATGAACGCGGGCATACGGTTAATCGTCAGAACGGGTCGGCCTTCCCTGTTCCGCTTGTTACGGTCTGCCTCGTCCCATTGGTCACCCATCCGGGCAAACTTAATATCGCTCTCGGCGTTGTCGCGGTTCTCCTCCTCCGCTTCCTGACAGGTCTCGAATGCCTCTTTAGCTTCTTTTACAATATCGTCCATTATCCCATCCAAGACCCGCCCGCATTATTGCGGTGGTCTACTTTAGGTTTCTGTCTGTTGAGCTTGGGGAATAGCTCGCTAAATGCCCATACCATAGCGTCCACCCTGTCGGGCGAACCATCACCCTGATACCCTGCGGAAGTCATCTGGCACATTTGATCCTCCAACTTATCGAACGTCCCGGCGTGTGATATTCTTCCCAACTGGTACAAAGCCGAGATCGGCTCCGCTCGAACATGCTTTCCCCTTGTAGCCCGCACCTCGATTATCCGTATTCCCGGCCTCACGCTCTCAAGCGTATGCCGAACCATATCCCCGCCTTGATTAACCTCTATCACGATTGCGTCCGCAGACCATTTATCATAAGCCGCTATCGTCTGTTCCGCCCATTGCTTCGGCGAACCATGCCTGGATAGGTCGTCCAGAACGTAACCCTTGCTGTCCTCGCCTACACCACAGACTATAATTCCATGTTCGTCTGAGCCGTCCGTATCACTCACCGCCGGGTCTACAGCGACCACTATTCTATTCATTAGCGGCGGCTCTTTAGTCCTGCCCGAATGCAAGGTTGCCCGATCCCATATAGCTCCTATTGCAGTTGGCTCATAGTCACCCATCCAGATGTGACCATAGCGTTCTGCGTTGTTGTCCCTGTCAAACTCCCGCTCGCTATCCAGTTCCCTGGGGAAAAACGGATTGTCCGGGTAGTTGACCTTTTTAATAACCGAGTTGTCAGGAACGACCTCGCCTCTGAATCTCCTGTCTATCGGGTCGCTCGAATGCCTTGGGTTCCATGAGAACCACAACTCCGACTTGTCCTTTCGTATCGTCGGGATAAGTATCTCCAACGAGTTATCCGAAATTGTCTGAGCCTCCTCGACCCAGGCTATATCAATTCCCTCCATACTCTTTATCTGGTCTGCCGTCATCTTACCCAGACCGGCAAAGATAAAGTTAGTCCCGTTCCTGCCCCGTATCTCGCTCTGGTACGATTGATAAAACGACTCCATACCAAAGTCTGCTATCTTGTCGTCCAGTAGCTGCTTAACGGAATCCTTGATACTTAACTGAACTTCACGGGCGCATAGTATCCGTAGAGGCTTCTCACCCCCACGCATCAATAAGGCTGTCGCAAACGAATGAGACTTGGCCGAACCTCGACCCCCATAATATGCTTTATATCTCGCGGGCTGTCTTAGATCCTCAAACGCTCTCGGAAGAGTCACTGTCTGCATACTTGACCGTAAACGACATATTCAACGGATTGGCTTCGTCGCCCTTCAGTTCAACGCTCGATAAATCAGGCAGGGTTTTTTTCAATAAACCCAACGCAACTGTTATCTGTTCCCTGCTCATTTCGATTGGCTTCTTTGTTTTCGGATCGACTCCATTTAATACAAATGAATTCAACCTGTTAACAAGCTGACTTGTCTGTATTTTCTCCCGCGTTTTGGGGTCATGTTTCAGATCAAATCTTCTAGCCATTAGTGCCTACCAATAAAAACAGTACCGACTTCTGGCTGGTTGCCGAACAGATACCAGGCGCAATTATCTTTCCCTGCATGGTCACTGTCAGCAATCCACTTTAACCGGCCTACCGAGATAATTTTTTCACACCTGCTTAGGTATTCTTCAGCTTGTTTTGTGTGCATCCAGTCTGCATCAAATAACAGCCATGTTGGTGCCAAGTTTGACAAATGAATTATTAGCGGGTGCAGCAAGTCTCTTGTCCACGGCGGATTGGTAACAAAACAATCACCAGCACATTTATCCAAGTCAAAAGCATCCTGCTTTTTTATCTCTTTATGCTTTGGCTCTATGTCATTTTTATAGACACAGGGAATCTGGTATAAATTTAACGCCTCGATTAAAGCACCATCACCAGCGCACGGCTCGTGGTAAGTAAAATTTCTTTCTATATGTGAGCATAAAACATCAACGGCCTTCTTGGGTGTTCTGTAAAAGTCCCCCTTGAGCCTTATGAAGTTAGACCTCTTGCCCATTCTTTAATCTATGCTGGATACCTTCGTGCTAATTTCTAATCGGTGGTGTATCCGCAGTGAGATTATGAAAAGAACCAGAACACGCCTACAAAGAATATTACGACTATCGTTCCGAGAAGAATCTCCTGCCTGTCAAACATTACTTCTTTTTCTTGATCTTTTTCCCTGACTTTTTGGATTTCTTGGGGGGCCGCCCCCTCTTGGTTCCGTAAGTTCCAATTCCTTTAGGCATGACAACTCCTACAACAATAATATAAGCAGTAACGAAAGCAGCATCAGTGCATCACCGGCCCCGGCCCGTCCATGACGAACAGAACGCCCTTCACCAGAAATTCGTCAACCCAGTCCCTGGCTTCTTCCGTCGTTTCAAACTCGACTACAATACGGGCTTCAGCCAGCGATCCGCCTTCCTGGGGTATGTCTACAACATCAATTCTGCTATACATCGAACCTCCATAGAAAAACCCGCCGCCATTTAGGCGCACGGGTCCAAGCACGAAACTATGTTATTCTGAAACTTCTGTCAACAGTTTAGAATCATTCCAGGTTACTTTTTTCTTATGCTTGGCCTTCCGCCTGTACTTCTTCAGGTCAGGCTCGACCTTGTGACCCAAAGCATGGCGCAGTTTCCACGACGGATCACGCGGCTTCTTTTTCATAGTATGTGAAGGAATACGTCAACCAGGACCGCTATTATATCAAGTATGTCCATCTACTTCTCCTGCAGATCAATATCAGCCCAGTGAGTGACGTGATTGCCAAGCATAACGTCAGTATATACGCATCGTTTGTCTTCTGGGTTCGGCGCATACCAAATAATATGGGGTGGGTAATCATCACTCCATTCTTTTTCGTCTATCCAATACCCGTAATAAATGCCCGATTGTTCTCCTTGCTTGTAAGGCGGGAAATAAAACAAAACACTCATTCCCATAGGCGGCAATGTTGTCTGGTCTGCCTTCCAATATCCGGGTTCTCCCTCGTAACTCTCCAGGTCTTGACCAATCAAATCGTATTTAATCTCGTTCCATTTAATCATTTTTTAAACCCCCTTTTAAAAATTGACAGGTTTCAGGAGCGTTCCCACCTGTAGAAAAGGTGCGAGCCTATCTTTGCCGTGAAGGTTTTATAGATTTTCCAGTCTGGCTGGACGTAATCGGCATGGTAATGCGTAGCGCCGGAGGTAACGTCCTCTATACGCCCTTCCATGACGAGTCTCGCTATCAACATGGAAAATTCAAAAGCCGGTTTATTCAATGGTCTGTCACTAAGACCGTCACAATACCAACTGAACTGGCATTGATTCCTAATTGGATTGCCACGCCAGGTTTTAGCCTGTTTCACCACGGAGCAAATATCATTCGGGTAGCGGTCGTCTTTTACCCGATTCAATACAACGTGAGCGGGCGCGGCCATGGACAGGAGAGTTGGCTCACCCCTGGCCTCGAAATAGACATTCAACGCTAAACAAAGCAGTGCCGACAATTTCACCTCATGGGAAAGCGCCCGAACCTAATAATCCTTGATGGCTGATGAAAACAAATCCCAGTCGCACTCGTCTCCCTCCACGATACAATTCACAATCATGTTCAATCCCCTTGAACCAAGCCGGCCCAGCACCCCGCTCGACCAGATTAAATATCTTCTGACTTCCTTGGGCTCCCTCTCATTGTTCGTATTTCCCCGGCCCCTTGGACAATCGAGAGTGGAATAATCCAAAGTCTGAAAATCAACCTCGCTGCGGATATACTTCACCGCCCTCCTGATCCCCCAGCAACTCTCCTGCAGGACTGAATTGAGCTTTTTATTTTCAGCCCATACTAAAATAGGATCAGGCCGCGCCTTTTTTAATGTTTCCCTGGTCGCCCACTGATAGGCTTGCTGGGACTGTTCTGATATATCAATCATATTCCCATCCCTGCCTGTACGGCCTTTGGTTGCTCGACAAACATATCAGGCTGGTCGTAAGCCTTTTGAATACGCTCGCAGGATATATCGAAATACTTCGGCTCAATCTCAATGCCGATAAACTTGCGGCCTAACTTGGCGCAAGCTACTCCCGTGGTGCCGCTGCCCATAAATGGGTCGAGGACAGCTTTTCCTTGAATATATTTTATGCAATTTTCAATTAGAGCTTTTGGCTTTTGGCTTTTATGGCCTGTCCAAATATCCCCCGTAAACGACGCCGCCACTGTTGAATTTATTAAATAGTAGCGGAACACTTTAAAATTAGCGTTGCCGTTGCGCTCAAATATAAATTCGTATTCGGAACCGCAGCCGGTTTTTTTATCCCAAACGTGTCGCGCTGTATATTCTAGCGGGAAAACTTCCTTAGTTGTCCAAAATATTAATTGCCTACATTCCATATTTTTGAATGGGTCTAGAATTCCATCATAATATTTATATTCATCTGCCAGCCAATCTGGATAAGGCGGGTCCGTCACGACGGCATCGACCTTGCCTAGCGTCGGCATAATCTCAAGACAATCCCCCAGATACAGGGTGGCGTTTCCGATTACCTCCTTCATGCGTTAGCCTCTTTCGGCCAGATAAGACTGTTCTGAAATATCAATCATTTCAATTCTTGCAAACGTCTTGACATTATCTTTCCCTCGATTGCGGCTACCGCTTCCTTGGCGTAACCTGACCGCCAATCAAGTTCTTCCTCTAACTCAGCCCATGAAGGGAAAAATTTATACCGGCCTGGTGCCATTCCTAGAACTTCCAAAGCGACATCTCTGGGGTACTCCCTAAATTTCTCCGCGTAACTCTCCATCATTATTCGTATGTCGTTTTTGCCTTCATTTCTGGTTTTAGTCAGAGATCTTAATTTCAATAGTTCTCCAGCTATCTCCTTGTCACTCGCAGGGATCAGCGACGATTTTATTTCTTCAAGAGCCTTGTTAAGTTCAGCCATCGTCACCTTGCGGTTAAATTTAAATCCCTGAAAATCAAAATCAGGAGACAGCCTCTCTTCGAGAAACGAAATCTCTATACGCTTCCGCTGCGTTGGAAGATTGGTTTGAGTTGGTTGCGTAGTCAGTTGGTTCGTCATTCCACCGTTCTCCGTTTAACCATGTTGATGCGTGGGGGATCATTTTAGGGTCTGGGTTAAAATTATATTTCATCAGACCGTGTAAAATTTCTTGAGGCGTAAATTTTTGAATTGCTTTTAGGTAAGCCTTCTCTGAAGCCTTTTTAGAGACCTTCCTTGGGTACTGATTCCAGAATTCTTCAAAACATTTTTCTTTATATATTTCTTTTCTTTCTAACTCTAACTCTAACTCTGACTCTAATATGGGCAAGTTTTTTCCTAGCGTTCGCTTGCCGTTCGCTACAGCAGTTTCTTTTCTTTTCAATGATTTAGCTATCCCACCCAGACTCGCGTTTAATTTATTTTTTTCTCTTTTTTCCTCACTTTCCTGCAGTTCTTTTGCCAATCTTTTGTTAAAAAACGTCCCATTTTTGAGATCAAAATATTGCTCAAGTTCTATTTTTACCTTTTTCCATTGACCTTTTGTAAGTCTTAAAAGTCGAGCCATCTCCGTGTCGTTGTCCCTGAAAAACGATTTTTTACTCCAGGTATGGGCAAGAATATCAATGTAACAACCCTTCGCCGTGGGGCTTATAGTGGCAGTATCGACAAGCCAGTCATTCGTATAAAATTTAAAGTAAGGAAGGGTACTCACAGAAATTCTCCCCTGATTTCCTGCGCCTTATCCCACCATTCGGGATTGGTATCCTCCCATTCCTTAACCCGCTTAACGCCGTGCATGACGGAGGTATGGTCAACGTTGTAAACCCTGCCGATTTCGGGAAGACTACTGTATGTGACCTCGGTGGAAATCCACCAGGCTATGAAGCGCGGCCAGCTAATATTTCTGTTGCGCTGACGACCGCACATCTGTTTTTTCGTTAAATTAAACTCTTGCTGAACAACCCGCCTGACCGATTTCAACGGCTCGTGTACCCGTGGATATTTAAACTTAATCCCAAAATAATTTGCCGCGTCCTTCTCACTGAAGATTGTCATTGTTTCCTCCCTGCCTCATAACTTTTTTTATATGTTCATCACAAAATGCAAAACTCCGGTTTAAACTAATCGGGGCGTGACAGAATTCATCTTCCAGCCACTGGCAGAATTTAAAATCCCCCCTTTTTTCCCAGTCGCCTTTTTTTTCATAAGGTCGTACCGGCACCTCCCATGAACTTTTTAATTTCCTTCTCATGCCCATGCGGGAGAGCTTGCCCGCAACCATGCAGCGGTTCATTCCGATTTTGTTGCCAATCTCCCTGAAGGTCAGACCGGACTTCCAGAGGGATACCAGCCTGGATTCCATTTCCTTTGACCACTTCATAAATATTCCTTCACCACCAGTCTGGAATGTCTCGTATGATGACTCTTCTTTTCATTGGCCAACTTGAACCCTTCGGGGATTTCCTCGTTGTGACCTACCCATCGGTATTCAAGAGTCCACTCGTCCTCTTCGAGACCGTCGCAGCAATGCGTATGACCAGCGTGACAGCCTTCATAGTCGCAGGGGTATAATTGATTTGGGTTCGTTTCCGTTGAGGCAAAGGCCAGAAGCCGACCCGGAATCATTGCGGCACCTTCACATTTGGGGCAGTTCATGCTCTCACCTCGCGGATTTCAACTCCGTGGAGAGCCTCCACAAGTTTCTTCTTGAGCCTGTAGACCTGAGTCCTGAACCCCTTTACGTCTTCAACAATGTATTTGTCGTCGGGCGAAAACTCCTCATCCCTGATCCAGTAGTCAAAATCCGCCCTGTATGTGCAGATTTTCTGGCCGTTCACTACACAGTCGAATTCAGTCTGTAATCTCAGATCAGAAATCTCATTGGCTTTTTCAAGCAGATTTAATTCTGCATACCGACGGGCTTCAGCTTTGGAATCGAACACGATCCCGTCCACCTCAGTTTTAATGTTTCTGTATTTCGACATTTAAAATTGCTTGCCCGATAAGGGTTGCGATTTGAGGCACGATTGCATTTCCGATTGCTTTGAGACGGGCGGGTCTATCGGGGATTCCGACTCCGACTCTGGAGATGTCAGGCTCGACCATCCAATTGGGTAACCCATCAAGTAAGTCTCGACCCAGGATGGATTTAACTGTCCAGTAACCTGGTTTCGGAGATCGCTCGAGCGGTTCTTGCCGCCAGTTGATCCCTGCCCGTATGCTGCTGTCGGTGTCGGCCACAATCGTCTGTCCCGCACCTCCTGGGCCAAATGTATCTGCCGACCTTCCTGCTTGTGACGATAGCTTGTCTCGATCGTATAGCACTCTGCCCGGTCCTCGTTGGCGTTGGGAGTTTGCCACAATCCAGACCCGCTCTCTAAGGTGGGGGCATCCAACATCTTTCGCCGATATGATTTCCCATTCCGCATCAAACCCGATTTCGGCCAAGTCTCCGAGAACCTTGCCAAACCATCCCCCTCGTTGTTCACTTGGGCCAGAAAGCAGGTTTGAGACGTTCTCCACGATTGCGAAGCGCGGTCGTATGTCCCCAATAAGTCGGCAGAGTTCATCCCAGAGTCCTGATCTCTGGGCTTCGATGCCGCCCTGTTTTCCCGCAGTGGAGATGTCCTGACAGGGGAATCCCCCAGTAAGGATGTCGGGAATAATTCCATCGTCTGCGAGCCGCTGGGCATTTAACTCTCTAACGTCCGTGTATATGGGAACGTCAGGCCAATGCTTCTTAAGAATCCTTCTGGGGAATTCCTCGATCTCGCAAAACGCAACAGTCTTGAAACCGCCCGTTCTTTCCAGCCCCAAAGAAAAGCCGCCAATGCCACTGAAAAGATCCAGGACCTGAAACACACTAGACCAACCCCCACACGATCCCCGGTTTTCCAGAAGGTGTTTTCCGCCGGGTTCCCGTGTCCTCAATCTTTCCTTTGGCTTTTAACTCCGAGGTTCTAGGCTGGATGTTGGCGTACTGCTCGTCTGTAACCAGGCAGATTTCGAGGGTTGACATAGGGCCGTAATCTAAGAGGGCGTCTAATACCGTCTGGCGGAGAATTTTGCTTTTCGGCTTTATACTCTCCGCCGCATGAATAGAGGTATCAATTCCACGATGACCTGGAACGGTTGGGTATCTCTCAAACAAATCCAGGTTACTCATTTCGGCTCTCCATCCAGGAAGTCGAGAGGCGTTACATATCCGCGTGACCATTCCATGATCTGGCGCATGGCCTTTGGACGCGGAGTTCTCCGTCCCATCGCCCAATGCCTCATGGTCTGGTCTATTACACCGAAATCCCGCGCAGCTTCGGCTACGGTCATTTCGTTTTTCTCTAGGTATTTGGAAAGTTGCATACTAACTTCATAAACCAGAAGCTAGTAGTATGTCAACCTATATGGTGTATTATTTCTATTCTGGTTGGTATGACGCCAGCACGACAGCGATTATTTGGGTATCGTCTTCGCCGTCATCATTTTGAGTGAATCTTATAGATGAGTGTGCAGGATTGTTTGATTCAGGTTTCAGCCACCCCTTCCCTTCGTCGTCTATGATCAGTTCCTTACAGGTCGCCTCGATCAATCCCAGTTCAGATCGCCTTTGGACTATGACACGTTTACCGACGGGGAGCCGGTCGTTTACTGGATCGTAGCGGGAACATATTAACAGCGATTTATCCGCGTAACGAAGGTTCATGCTGTCGCCGCGTATTTCGAGGGCGAAGACTTCAATCTCCCTGAATCTCCTATCAGGCGGCACATTCACCGCATATTGCTCGTCTTCCGGGAGTTCTACCGCCTCGCGCCAATCGCCAGCCTGGACGAACCCGACGCACTTAACCGAGGTCAAGCTGCCCTTGGTTATTTCAACATCCTCGAAAAGAAGCTCGACGGCCAAACATCCTAGGTGCGGCGCGAACCTCTCAGCCCACTCGACGTTTAATTTTCGGACCCCCAATTCTAGTCGTCCGACTTGCTGTCCAGACGTGCCAGCGAGTTCAGCGAGTTTCACCTGAGACAACCCCGCTTTTTTTCGGAAATGAGCAATTTTATTCACAACATTCTAAGTTTAAACCAAATTGTTTTATTTAGCCACAGGATAGTGATACGCCAATTTGGTTGACATAAACTTATTTAGTCTATATGTTACATCTAATATGGTGGAAAGGAGAACCACAATGCTTGATTTGACAATACCTACCAGACGAGACCCAGGCCTCACTGACGGTGCGCGGGATGATCTCATTGAGGCCCAGGCCGAAATGGCAGCGGCCCTCCCCGTTCTTGAAAAATTGATAAGTTTACTTCGCTACGCAGAATATTTGGGCGCAGACGTTGAATTCCAAAATGAATGTCAAGAAATCGAGGGATCAATAAATGGCGCGATTGAAGACATCAATGGCGCGATTGAAGACATCAATGAAAAAGTGGGAGAAGAATAATGCCTGCAAGAAAAGATATTGCGATTGCGCAACCAAAAAGCAACCCGACGCCTGTTGATTTAATTAACACCATTATAACCAAGGGCGGTGATTTAAGCCAGCTCGCACAACTCATGGAACTTCAGGAGAAGTGGGAGGAAAAACAAGCGAAAGCCAATTTCAATCACGCCCGCCAAAAGTTTATGGATGAAGTCAAAACTGTGGTTAAAAACAAGGAGGGGTTTGGATACTTTTTCGCCAGCCTTGATAACATAGCCAGAACAATAAAACCCGTCTTAGATAAGTGTAATCTTCACTATAGCTGGGATACGGATTTCGTAGACGGCATTGTTCACGTCACTTGTGTTATCAGCCATGTTGACGGACATGAGCAGAGAACAAAATTAGCGGGTGGTCCTGACAATTCTGGCAAGAAAAATTCCATCCAGGCCATAGGATCAACTACCAGCTACCTTCAGCGTTACACGTTAGTTTCCGCATTAGGGTTGGTGATTTCGGATCAGGACAGTGATCTTAATGTGGATGATGACGGGGATGGAGGGCAAAAGGTTGTCCCCATTAAAACAAATAAAAACGTACCAACAGAAATCTTTATAAACGCCAAACAGAAAAAACAGATCCTTAAATTAATTGAGGACACAAAAGCCGAAACAATAAAATTTTGTGACCATCACAAAATCTCCTCTGTCGCGGAAATGCCAGCAGAACAATTTGAGGATTGCAAAACGTCTCTAAAGACAATAGCGGCACAGAAGAAGGCCCGTAAAAATGGATAATGTCAAACAAGGATCAGACGAATGGTTTAAGATTCGTTGTGGCAAGGTCACGGCCTCCCGCGTCTCCGACGTTATAGCTAAGACAAAATCAGGCTGGGGCGCTAGCCGCGCTAATTACATGGCGCAGTTAATAGCCGAACGACTGACTGGCGAGGTCGCAGACAGTTATACCAATTCTGCAATGCAGTGGGGGACAGACCACGAAGACGAAGCCCGCACGGCTTATGAATTTTATGAAAATGAAGGGGTGCAGGAAATCGGATTTGTCAAACACCAGAAGCTCGAAAGCGGCGCAAGCCCGGACGGGTTGGTGGGAGACGACGGCTTAATAGAGATCAAATGCCCAAATACGGGAACGCACATCCAGACACTGCTGGACCAGAAAATCCCACGGAAATATGAAACCCAGATGTTGTGGCAAATGGAATGCACGGGGAGGAAGTGGTGCGACTTCGTTTCTTACGACCCACGCATGCCTGAAAACCTGAAACTGTTCGTCAAGCGGTTTGAATGTGACGATGAAAGGCTTGATGAGATCAGGACAATGGTTGCTGATTTTATCGGAGAATTTGAAGACAAATTAACTGCTTTAGAAAAACTGGAGAAATAAAAATGACTTACGAACCTAAACCCGGCGACGGGTCGCTTTTCAAAAACCAATACAAAAACGCCGATAATCATCCCGACGCTACCGGATACATTATCGCGCACAGGGATATTAAAGCGGGCGAAAAGCTGGAGCTTGGAGCATGGACGAAAACCGGCACCAAAGGAAAATTTCAAAGCCTGAGAATGTCCGACATTTACGACGATAGACAACCCATGCAGCCAGACGCCGGAATTCATGCGGACGTTTCTAACGAGCTTGACGATGAGATTCCATTTTAATGAACATGATACGCAAGGCAGAGTTTAAACGAATGCCGAAATATCTGAAATACATTCGGACGCTGCCTTGCGTCGTGTGCAAGACAAATCAAAACATTCAAGCCGCCCATGTCCGTTACATCGCGCCTTGTGGAACCGGAATAAAACCTTCTGACGAGCATTGTTTGAGTCTCTGTCAGCCGTGCCATGCAGAGCAACATAGTCGTGGTGAGGAGCTTTGGTGGGAGTCCAAAGGTCTCAACCCCAGGGAAATCACCGAAGGTCTGTGGGATATTTTTAACCGCTTCGATAATGCCGGACAGGCCTGGGCAAACGCCGACATTTATGTAAGGGGGATTCAATGAGCCAGATCGTAATAACTATTGAGGAAGGCAAAACCTCAATCAGCATTACCAGTGATGATGGTGTAAATGTTCAGTTACCTACTGGAATGAAACGGCTAAAATGGTTCCATCATTCGGTAGGTTTTGGTGATCGTCTTAGCCGGGTAAGAAAGAGAAGCCGCCACACTCAACAATTTCTTGCCAGCGAACTTGGTGTTGGTCAACCGTCAATAGTAGATTGGGAAAAAGGTCGTAGCTATCCAAAACAAAACCGCATTGAAACTATTGCAAAGCTATGTGGCACCACTCCTGAATATCTAATAACAGGTGAAGAAGAGCCTGGGCATGGTTGAAGTCTTGATGAGAAAAGACTTCGGCGGTCTCAAGCCCGACTCTGAAACCGCCTTTAAGGTCTTAGGCAAAATCGGATCAGGTGAGATTGTGACAGTTGACGTGAAAGACCCCCGGAGAAGATCAGTCAAGCAACACCGTCTGTTTTTCGCGCTCCTTAACAGGGCTTTCGACAATCAGGAATACTACCCGACTTTGGATATGTTCCGTTACGCCCTGACCGTAAGATTGGGATATTTCGAGAATTTCAAATTTATCGACGGCAAATCGATTCCCATTCCCAAATCACTCGCGTTTTCAAACATGACCCATGAGGAATTTTCCAGGTTTATGGACGAGGCGGCGGAGGCCATTGGAGTCATGCTTGGGATGGATAAAGACGAACTACTGGCGGAGGTCTTTTCGGAATGATTGACAATTTATTATTACTAAGATTCAGACGCCGGGGCAGAATCATCCAGACCCTGCTCGAAGGAGCATGTGTGTTTTTGTTTTTCACCATTACATATTTCGCGCTGGTCATTTTCTGATGATTAAAATCTTCTTCATTACTGTTCTGGTTATGACCACCAATACCCCAGCAGAGGGCTGGCTGCAATGGACACAAAGTTATAGTGACAAGGAAATATGTCATGAAAGAATCAACTCGGACTTTAAGCAGATAGCCGCCGCCGTTAAGGGATACTTGGGAAAGAAATTCATATCAGTAAGGGAAATGCGCTGTCTTACATTTAACGAGGCGGTCAAATTAAATTCGGAGTTGGGACATTGAGAAATTACAAATTTACACTTGGTTACATTGTTTTAATTGTTTTGGTCAACTGGGGATTCACAGTTGTTCCTCTAATCCCAATTTTGGGCGAGATGTTTCCACCAATGTCTCTCGTTGTCGGGTTGATTTTTGTAGCTAGGGATTTTGCCCAGCGTGAAATTCAGCACAAAGTCATCATAGCCATGCTGGTTGCCGCTGCCTTGTCTTATATTATGGCGTCCCCTTTTGTAGCCGTCGCATCCTTGGCGGCGTTCCTGGTATCTGAGTTTGCAGATTGGGGTGTCTACACATGGACTAAGAAGCCTTTCGCAGAGCGGGTTCTGATTTCAAGTGCGGTTTCTACACCATTGGATAGTGCGGTGTTTCTTGGAATGATCGGACACTTTAGCCTAACTGGGGTTGTCTTGATGACCGTTGCAAAAATGATTGGTGCTTTGATTGTATGGAGGCTTGCCAATGTTGGTAAAATATAGTTTGGAAATGTACTCCAGTTGCCCAGTGGATAATCTGGCTGACTTATATGAGGTAGAAATAACCTCGACAAAGGTCATCCCTGTCGAAGATATTTTAATGGCCGTGGAAACAATCAATCACAAGGACTTCCAGGAGAATATCACACTGGCTCTTTCGAGAGAAATCCCGGCGCGGGTAAAGACCGTGGGTTATCATAGCGGCGTCAAAGTGGTATGCGAAACGTGATTCATTATCATGGAGGCAATTGGACAGACCATCAATTTTGGGGCATGGCAGGGAAGCATCTTTGTGTTTCTTTTATGTACCCAAAGCTGGCACGACAGGCCAAGCATATAAGCCAGTCTGTTATGTTTGATAATGGAGCCTTTAGTATGTTTACCCAAAACATAGAAGTTGATTGGAATAAATATTATAGTTGGGTGGAGGGATATATTGGTCATCCTAATTGGGCTGTAGTCCCTGATGTCATTGATGGGGAAGAAGAAGATAATCTAGCCTTAATCAAGGAATGGCCCCACCGTGAAGACTGCGCGGCTGTTGTCTGGCATCTATCGGAATCCATCGACCACCTTCTCAAACTTTCAGATTTAGGATTTGGCAAACTGGCTTTTGGTTCCAGCGGTGAGTATTGGCAAATTGGGTCTGATCGTTGGGAGAGACGGATTGATATGGCGTTCAATGCCTTGGCGAAAAATGGGCCGTTGCCTTGGTGCCATATGATGAGAGGGTTAAGTGTGGGTGGGAAGCGTTGGCCATTTGCGTCAGCCGATAGCACTAGTATATGCCAACAACAAAACATGGATGTTACCAAATCAACGCCTGAATCCCTGCCTGTGGCCGAATATCTGGCAAGGCAAATTGACTCAAGCCAGTGTCCCGTCGATTGGAATGTGAAGCCAGTTCAACAGGATTTAGTCGCATGATCTACCCGAATTTCAGAGAGGTTGAAGGCGAGTTGTTTTTGATTTTACACAAGGATAATAAGGAGCTTTTCCACGAACAAATAAGTACCGGCGCAGCCTGGCGACTGGCCATGCAGTTACTAAAATATCTGAGGGGATAATGGCGTTTACCATTCCACAGGTTTGTGAAAAACTGGGCTATTCACGCCAGACCGTTTATCATTTGATTTCTACGGGTCAGTTGAACGCTTGCAAACCTCTCAATGGGCATTATAGAGTTTGGCCTGAACACCTGGAAGAATTTAAAAAGAAAACCGAATGCCACAAGGACCGCGCCTTATTAAAGAACCCGGACGACGAAACTGGTATGTCAGAATCACGGAGCGCGGCACAACACGCAGGATTTCTACACATACTCCAGACAGAAAAGCGGCGGAAGAATTTTTAAGTAACTTCAAGGCCGCACTGGAATCACCCGCCGGGAAGACAATCGGCGAGCTTCTGGACGCACGGGTCAGGGCAAGATCGCCCTACGTTGCCCGTCCTGAAGCCCTCAGGGACCACGCTATGGCCCTGAAGAAATATTGGGGCAATAAGTACCCCGAACAAGTGGAAGACCATGTACGACTCTGTAAGAACAACAGACGGCAACTGGAGGAATTGAGGGCCGCTTTAAAGCTGGCCGAGAAAAGGGGCTGGATAGAAAAAGCGCCGCACGTTGAACTGCCTCCCAGGCCCTCGCCAAGGGATAAATTCCTCACTCAGGAACAGGGAATAAATTTATTAAGAGCGGCGCACCGCCCTCATATAAAACTTTTTATCTTAATTGCCATGACCACTGGAGCCAGAAAGGGTGCAATTCTCGATCTTGAATGGGACCGTGTTGATATGGACGCAGGGGTGATTGATTTCCACAACCCCGAAATGTTTATAACCAACAAGAAACGATCCGTTGTTCCCATTACCAGAGAGTTAATCACGGCCCTGAGAGAGGCCCACCTTATGGCGACAACAGACTATGTAATCGAGTGGAATGGGAAGCCAGTGAAGTCGATCAAGACAGCTTTTCAAAAAACTGCCGACCGTGCCGGTGTACCCTGGTGCAGTCCTCATGTTTTAAAACATACCGCGATAACATGGCTTGCACAGAAAGGCTGGGGGATAGAGGAGATTTCAGAGTTTACCGAAACCTCCTTTGAAACCGTCAAGCGGGTTTATCGTCATGGAAGACCAGAGAATCTGGTCAAACAGGCAGAGGATTTAGGCTCGTTTTTGTACACACCGTGTACATTGGAGAAAATAAGGAGAACCGGAAAAACCCTTTAAAATCAAGGAGTCGGGGAGTGGCGCAGTCTGGTAGCGCACATCGTTCGGGACGTATGTCCCCACTGTCAGATATAGTAAAAAACGGCAGAATACCAGGATTTCCTGTCAGATACAGTTAGAAACTGTGTACAAAAAATGTACACGCCGTGTTCAGGATAAAAATAACTGTTTCTCCAGTTCGCGCCTTCTCACCAGACCCGGAAGAATCCTGCCTCCGCCCCTGCGCCATTGCCAGAAGTTATCCGCACAACCCTGATAATCACGCCTGTTGAGTTTCATTCTGAGGGTGCTGTTCTGGAAATTACCAGACCCGATATTGAATACCAGGCTGACGAGCGCGGAGAACTGATTAATGGTCAGAGGAACCCCAACCAGCTTCGCAACGAAATATTCAGTTTTCCGTAGGTCTCTTTTAAGTAACGTTGTCCCCTCGTTATGGGTAATGTCCCTATGATCGCGGTCAAGCCTATCGCCATCAAGACCATGCAGAGAGCCGTAGCCGATAGTAAATATATCAGCGGGACAGCGATAAACAGAAGGGCTAAATCCTTCCATTGATTTAATAAGGTCAACGCCTTTTTCATTTGTCTCTACTT
>Ga0208450_1000369_pt1 | contig 25916 bp, 24 predicted proteins | sample MalvireepMed_908_FD_184249 | JGI IMG/M metagenome (GOLD analysis project Ga0208450, IMG submission 184249) | Marine viral communities from the Global Malaspina Expedition - Malaspina viral metaG DeepMed_908 (SPAdes) (version 2) | ecosystem: Environmental > Aquatic > Marine > Oceanic | place... | reverse complement strand
GGCCTTCGCGACGATGGGTTACAACGTGTTGCGCTGGATGGGTCTGCGACTGACCGGCCCGGATGCACCGGTTCGCCACCCGGCCAAGCGTCGCCGCCTGAGAACCGTGATGCAGGAAATCATGACCCTGGCCTGCCGCCTGGTGCACAGTGGCCGGCAGTGGATCCTGCGATTTGGCCGGCACTGCCCAGGCTTTGCGGTTTACCGAGATCTTTATCGGGGCCTTGCTTCCGCCGGATAGGCCAACTCAACCACTGGCAAAAAACAATCCTCCCGGAATCCTCTGCCGGGACAGCCCGCTATTGCCGAAACACTGCATGCTGGTTATTTATCAACCAATCTCGGACCATCGGTTGCTCCCGCTCTTTGCTTCCTGACCTCAAAGTCAGAATCTCACCCAGTTATCGCCTCTTGTTGGCGCAGAGGTGGGCTTGACGGGTATATTGGCGAGCGAAGTCACTGATTCAGGCTATATATAGAATCTTGGGGAATACCCAAACTTCTCCTTGCCTTGCCCAAGCCTCACCTCACTTCGAGGCTTGACGTACACAACACCTGACGGTACCTTTCGACTATACTATAGTGAAAGTCGATCTCGCTTAATGATAAAAAACACAAAAATCAGGAACAGAAAATGGTTGCCGAAAACACGGGAAATACACCCTCACGCCCCCTGCCACCTTCACCTGAAAAGCTGGAATGGGGCAGCGATGCCGTGGCCTGGACGCTCAGGTCACTGCCAATAGACTTCATTGCGCTCAATCCCGGGGCCAGCTACCGAGGCCTCCACGACAGTCTGGTTAACGTTCTTGAGGATACGGCCCCGGAAATGCTGGTATGCCTTCATGAAGAGCACGCCGTTGCCATGGCCCACGGCTATGCCAAGGTAACCGGACGACCCATGGCCGTCGCCCTTCACAGCAATGTCGGCTTAATGCATGGCAGCATGGCCATCTACAATGCCTGGTGTGACCGCGCACCCATGCTGATCCTCGGGGCCACCGGACCGGTTGACGCGAACCTGAGACGGCCCTGGATTGACTGGATACACACGTCCCAGGATCAGGCTGCCCTCATTCGCCCGTTCATCAAGTGGGACAACCAACCTGCATCGGTTGAAGCCGCTGTGGAGTCCATTCTGAGAGGCTGGCAGGCAACCATCCGGCGACCTCAGGGCCCGGTGTATATATGTCTTGATGTAAGTTTGCAGGAAAAGGCACTGGACAAACCGCTGTCGCTGCCCGATCCGTCCCGCTTCGCGCCCGGCGAACCACCAGTGCCGTCGGCGGGGAAGCTGGATGCAGCCGCGCAGATGATTCGTGCCGCCCGGAATCCCGTGATTCTTGCAGGCAGGGTTTCCCGGGATTCTGCGGACTGGGCCAAGCGGGTAAAGTTGGCTGAACGGCTAGGCGCAACCGTCATGACCGACCTCAAAATCGCGGCGGCGTTTCCGACCGATCATCCCCTCCACCCTTTACCACCCGCTTTCCGGCTGGATAGTGCCGCGGTAAACCTGATATCAGAGGCAGACCTGGTTATCAGCCTCGACTGGCTGGACCTTGGCGGAACACTGTATACGGTTTGGCCTGATGGAAAGCCCTCGGCAAAAATCATTCACGCCTCGCTGGACGATTATGGGATGAATGGCTGGGCGATGAACCATCAGCGCATGGCTCCGGTGGATCTGGCTCTCGATGGCATACCAGAGAGTACCGTTGATGGTCTGCTTGAACGAATGGAATCCACCGCTACCGTTAATACACAGGGCTCTTACCAGCGGCCACCGCTCCCATCTCAAACCGGCGTATTCGATCTTCTGGCCCTGGCAACGACACTGGCATCAACGCTCGAAAAGAGGGATGTCAGTTACCTACGCCTGCCACTGGGCTGGCCTTCATCCACCAGCACCTTCAGGCACCCGCTGGACTACCTGGGTTATGACGGCGGAGCCGGTATTGGTTCGGGGCCGGGCATGGTGATTGGCAGTGCACTGGCTCTCAGGGGTTCCTCGAGATTGCCTGTCGCTGTTCTCGGTGACGGAGATCTGATGATGGGTGCCAACGCACTCTGGACCGCTGCCCGCCACAAGATTCCCGTGCTGATTATTGTTGCCAACAACCGCGCCTACTATAACGACGTCGCGCATCAGGAAACGGTCGCGATCAACAGAAGCCGTGACGTTGAAAACAAATGGGTTGGTCAGCGGCTTGATGATCCCGCAATTGACCTGGCGTCCATTGCCAGAGCGCAGGGTTTCCAGGCGGAAGGCCCAATCCTTGATGAGGAGTCTTTCCGGACCGCACTGAAAAAAGCCATCACCGCCGTGGAAAACGGTCAGCCGGCGCTTCTTGATGTTGTCGTCAAAGCCGGCTACATGAGCGGAGTGGTTGATTTCAATAGTGATTCCCACTCAGACGGCAACAAATAAATAAAGGGAGCCACCCACAATGACCACCAGTAACCCAACACTCACAACCAAGTCGGTGCTACCGCTCAACCGCGGGCTCTATTATGGCGGCGCCTGGCACAAAGCTGCCCTTGGACGCCAGATTGCAGTGACCAACCCGGCCGATGGCAGCAGCCTGGGCGAAGTGGATGAAGCAACCACGGAGGACATCAATCGTGTCGTGGACGCCGCGCGCAAGGCTCAACCCGCATGGCGGGCGATGGCCCCGACACAACGGGCAGCAGCGGTGCGTAAGATGGCGCAGAAAGTGCGCGATCACGCCGAAGAGCTGGCCCTGCTCGATGCTCTTGACTGCGGCAACCCACGCTCCGCCATGGTGGGAGACATGCAGGTAGGCGCGCATCTGCTGGATTATTTTGCCGGCCTCGCCACGGAACTCAAGGGTGAAACCATTCCCACCGCCGCCGGCCAGCTGAACTACGTCCTGCGGGAACCTTTGGGTGTGGTTGCGCGCATTGTTCCATTCAACCATCCCGCGATGTTCGTCTGCGCCAAAATCGCCGCGCCGCTGATCGCCGGTAACAGCGTCATTATAAAGCCAAGTGAACACACGCCACTGTCGGCTTTGAAACTGGCCGAACTGTTCGATGGCCTCTTGCCGGCCGGTGTACTCAGTATTGTCAATGGCCAGGTGGAGGCGGGAGTTGCCTTGTCTGAGCACGAGCAGATTGACAACATCAGCCTGGTGGGCAGCATCCAGACCGGTAAGGCCGTATGCCGGGCTGCCGCCAATACCCTCAAGAGCACCCTGATGGAACTGGGCGGCAAAAACGCCATGCTCATATTTCCGGACGCCGACCTGGAAAAAGCGGCGGCAAGCGCCGTGCACGGAATGAACTTCGGCTGGACCGCCGGTCAGTCGTGCGGCTCAACAAGCCGCCTGTTCGTCCACGAAAGCATCTATGACGAGGTGCTCAGCCGGATTGTCGAACAGACCAACGCTATCAAGATGGGCTTGCCGGAAAAAGTCGAAACCGAGATGGGCTGCGTCTCAAGCAAGCCCCAGTTCGACAAGATCATGGAATACATCCGTATTGGTCAGTCAGAAGGGGCACGGTTGGTTGCTGGAGGTACGCAGCCCGACAACCCTGCACTTGCCAATGGCTATTTTGTGCGCCCCACCATCTTCGCCGATGTGTCAGCAACAATGCGCATCGCCCGGGAAGAAATATTCGGGCCCGTGCTCAGCGTAACTCCGTGGTCTGATGAACAGTCCGTATTCGCCATGGCCAATGGACTTGAATTCGGCCTTACCGCGTCAGTCTGGACAAAGGATCTGGCCCGGGCACACAACGCCGCCGCCAAACTGGAAGTCGGATACGTCTGGATCAATGGCTCCAGCGCCCACATACCCGGCGCGCCATTTGGCGGGAGCAAGCAATCAGGGCTTGGACGTGAGGAATGTATGGAGGAGCTCCTCGCCTTTACACAGACCAAAAATGTCAATGTGACTCTGGAACCATGATATGACGGCAATTCTTGAAATCGCGGATGTCTCCAAGACATTCCAGTCCGAGAACGGTGAAAGCATTCAGGCTCTGGCTCCGGTAAGTCTTGGCATCGAGCAAGGGGAATTTCTTTCCATCATCGGTCCCAGCGGCTGCGGAAAATCCACACTATTCAATGTGATCGGGGGCATGACCCCCGCCGATTCCGGACAGGTGTCAGTAAACGGCAAGCCCGTTTCCGGAACCCATAAAGATATCGGCATGGTTTTTCAGGAAGAATCGACGTTCCCCTGGCGAACTGTGATCGACAATGTCGCTTTCCCTCTCGAAGTTGCCGGAATGGCTAAAAAAGAGCGCCTGGAAAAGGCTCGTCACTTTGTGCAGCTGGTTGGGTTAACCGGATTCGAAAATCATTTTCCCTATCAATTGTCCGGAGGCATGCGCCAGCGCACGGCCATTGCCCGCACACTGGCATCCGAACCACGCATTCTGTTAATGGACGAACCTTTCGGGGCACTGGATGAGCAGACACGGCTTTTACTTGGGGACAAGCTACTGAAGATCTGCGATGAGCTGAAGCAGACCACGATGCTGATCACCCACAATATCACTGAGGCCGTGCAGCTCAGTGACAGAGTGGCGGTCATGTCTTACCGCCCTGGCACCATCATGCGTGTGATCGACATTGAACTGCCGCGACCGCGCGGTTCAGAACTGATTTCGACGGACAAATTTGCCGGCTACGTCGGGCAAATCTGGGAGGACCTGCGCACGGAGGCAGACAGAGGGATGAAAGCAGCCGGTGAAGCGTGAAGCCCGCCGGAACACCTTGTAACAAAAACAAAAGCATTAAGGAGAACAACCTGATGAAACGCCAACTGTGTAAATATGTGGTCACCCCAGTGGTTGCGGCCATGCTGTCACTGAGCGCTGTCGCTCAGGAAATGGACGAAGTTTCGGTCGCTATCGGCCAAAGGGGCCTGTGGGACACCCTGGTGGTGCACCAGGGTATTGAAGAAGGCATCTTTGCCGAAGAAAACCTTTCGGTTGATATGACCTGGACCAAAGGCGGAGCCGAAACACTTCAGGCGGTCACGACCCGAAGCGTTGATATGGGTTTTGTTAACGGTATGCTCGGTGTTCTCGGAGCCTATCAGCGCGGCGCGCCGGTGCGGATCGTAGGCGCTGAAATGACAGGTTCCAATGACTTGTTCTGGTATGTAAAAGGTGACAGTGACCTGGAAAGCCTCGCCGATGCGGAAGGCGCGACTGTGGGCTATTCCCGTCCTGGTGCATCCACCCACCTGGTTTTGCTGAATCTCCTCGCGGAAGCCGGGGTAGACGCTGAAATTGTCTCTGCAGGCGGCATTTCCGACAACCGCACCCAGGTGATGTCCGGTCAGCTCGATGTTGGCTGGTCAGTCCCTCCTTTCAATCTTGACCTGGTCGCCGCGGGTGATCTGAAAATCATTGCGAAGGGCAGCGACATCCCGGAACTGGCGGAACAGACTGTACGGGCCAATATTTCCAACACAACGTTCCTCACTGAGCGTCGGGATGTTGCCAAACGTTTTATGCGCGCCTACATGAACACCGTGGACTGGATGTATGACAACAAGGACGAAGCCATTGAGCGCTTTGCAGAATTCAACGACATTGAGCTGGAAATTGCGAAAGAGGCTGCAGAGTTCTATCCCAAGGAGGCGTTGCTGTCGGTACCTGTAAAAGGACTGGATAAGACGATACAGGAAGCCATGGAACACGATGCCCTGCGGGAGCCCCTGAGCGAGGAGCAGATTGACGAGTTGCTGGACTATGTCTATGACCCCCGCTGAACACCGTAGCAAACCAATTCTGGCGTTCATCTGGGGCCCGACAACAGCAGCTCTGCTTGTGCTGCTGTTGTCGGGGCTCGCCCTGGAGGGGCTGCTTGCATCGGGGCTGGCTGATCGTTCCATTGTCGCTGCACCGTCGGAAATGCTGCAATCCCTGGGACGCCTGTTCGCCAGGGACGAACTGGGCATTTCCTTTCTGATAACCCTGGCACAGGCATTGTCTGCAACGATAATGGCCATGCTGATCGGATTGCCGTTTGGTTACGCCCTGTTCCGCTATGAGCTTCTGGGGCGCGCCTACAGGGGTTGGCTCGCCGCCTTGTTTGCAGCGCCTTTGGTGCTGCTCTACCCACTGTTTCTGGTGGTCATCGGGCGCAACTACGGGACCACGATCACCATGGGCGTCATGACCGGTATGATACCGATTGCCCTGTATACCTGTGAGGCCCTGCACAAGGTGTCCCCCACGCTGTTAAAAGTGGGGGCAGCTTTCAACCTTACCGCCAAGCAGCGGTTTCGGCTGATACAGATTCCGGCTGCGGTGCCAGACACCTTCACAGGGATCAGGCTCGGGCTGATCTACGCCCTGGTCAATATCATAGGCATTGAGTTTCTGATCGATTTTGGTGGGCTCGGACGTGTGGTATCCACCATGTTTTTCCGTTATGACATTCCGGGAATGTACGCCGCGATCTTCTTCATCATTCTGATCAGCTTACTATTTCTCACAATTCTAAAAAGGGTGGAACGATGGCTCAGACCCGTATAGATCCGAAAATGCGCCGTCAGGTTCTGACCCTTCAGGTGCTGACACCGGTCGTACTGATCATTCTGTGGGAGCTCATCGCCCGCTCGGGTTTGCTGTATGAAGGGGTCGTTCCCACGACTCTGGAAGTGGTACGAGCATTCTGGGGTGAGATCACCAGCCCGGCGCTTTACCACCATTACGGCATAACCCTGATGGAGCTTTTCGGCGGCTTTATCATTGCAACCATCACCGGTGTTGTAGTCGGAGTGGCGCTTGGCAGCCGGCCCTTTGCTTCGCGCGTGGCTGACCCATTCCTGTCATCGCTTGCGACAACTCCCAAGATTATCTTTTTGCCGGTCGTCATGCTGATGTTCGGTATCGGGCCGGAATCCAAGGTTGCCCTGGGGGCCCTGGCGGGATTTTTCCCTATTGCCCTCAGCACCATGGCGGGAACACTTGGCGTACGCCCGGTGCTGGTTAATGTTGGCAAGGTGCTCAACCTGAGCCGTTGGCAGATGCTGACAAAGATTTACCTGCCGTCGTTGGTAGGCCCCATCATCCGGGGCATGCGGCTTGGGCTGGGGGTAACCGTCATCGCGATACTGCTGGGAGAGATCAAGTTATCAAATGCTGGTCTTGGTTTCCTGGCCATTGAATACTACAATTCCTTCCATATCGCAAACATGTACTCAATCCTGATCATTATTTTTCTAACGGCCCTGATCATCAACGCAGCCATGAGCTACATCAGTCAGCGTTTCGATCGGCCCTAATTTCCCGGAGAATACCAATGCCAGAATCAGACAGCCTCGTATGGGGAAAGAGAATGGGGTTTGGACAGCGCCCGGCCCTATTGATCGTTGACCTGACCCGCGCCTTCACCGAAGCGGGCCGTCCGCTGGGTTCGTCTATGCCGGCGACCCTTGAGGCCACCAATGCGTTATTGGATTGTGCACACAAAGCGGAAATTCCGGTCATTTTCACGACGGTGAGCTACGACTCGAGTGACCTCAGCGATGCGGGAATCTGGATCACCAAGATAGGTGGCCTTGAAGATCTCAGATCCGGCAGCAATGGCGTCGATATTGCCCCTCAACTGCACCGTGAGGAAAGGGACGGACTGCTGGTAAAGAAATACGCCTCCTGCTTTTTTGGCACTGACCTTGTAAGCAGGTTGCTTTCGATGGGTTGCGACACCCTGATAATGGCCGGCTGTTCCACCAGTGGTTGTATCCGGGCGACAGCCGTGGATGCCATCCAGTATGGATTTCGGCCCATCGTGGTAGAGGATGCCGTGGCAGACCGGTGGCCAGCGGCTCATCAGCAGTCATTGAGTGATTTGCAGGCAAAATACGCCGATGTATTGCCGCTCGAAGACGTGCTCGCACATTTGGAGGCGCCACTGAAGGCTTGATCAACGAGCAGTACGGGACTGAGGGAACGGCTTTTATGGCGCAACACGACAGGCAGTTCGGTATTGTCGGGGCAGGAGGCATTGGCAGCTTTTACGCGATGAGGCTGTTCAATGCCGGGCATCGCTGCGTGATGGTGGCCCGCGGGAAACGCCTAGGCCAGTTGCTTGAGTCCGGCCTGCGGCTATCCCATGATACGCAATATCATGAGGTGCCTTGTCCGTCTGCCTGTGACCTGAGTCAGCTGTTTGAACACTATACCCCCGGGCAGTTTCATGCTCTTGCCCTTTGCACAAAGTCCTCTGCCACGATGAAGCTCGCCAGTGCCATTGCCGAGTGGTTCGCCCGCTGTAATGCCACTTGCCCGGTCATCTCATTACAGAACGGCATGGATAATGAAAGCACCCTGGCGGGAGCACTTCCCGGCAGCTGCGTGTTCGGGGGGCTTGCGGTGAAAATTGGTGCGCATCTGACCACCGATGGCTCTGTAGAGGCGAAGGGACCGGGTGAACTGATAATCGGCCCCTGGCCCAAGGGTTCATCGGACAGGGTGCCGGCTGAAGTGTCCACTGCCTTTGAGCAATCAGGCGTCCCCATCAGAATCAGCAATAATATACAGCGGGAACTGTGGCTTAAACTCGCCATCAATAATGGCGTCAATCCACTGTCTGCACTGACAGGCCTGGATACTCGAAGCCTGAGCCGGGAGCCTCCCTTTGCGCCGATTGTTTACAGCCTGATGCAGGAAGTCGCGATAGCCGCAAGTGCGGACGAAGTGCTGCTAACCCGTCAGGATATAGACGATATGTACAACCTGATCCGCAGTTTTGATGCGATCAAGACATCCATGCTGGTTGATCATGAACAGGGGCGGGCCCTGGAGCTTGATGCCATCTGTGGCGCAGTGATGTCTCGCCATCAACGACTGGGAATCGATGCACCCTATACCCGTTTGGTCTATGCCCTTCTGAGCCAGATGCCCGGATCAGTTCAACATTGATGAACCCGCCTGCCAAAGCAGGCGCACCGACAGAAGCGTCAGTACGATATTGAACAAGCGGTGAAAATGTTTGTTGGAGATAGTTCGGAGCACGTGCAACCCCAGCCAGGTTCCGACAAATCCGAAAATTGCCATACCCGCCATGAACAGCAGCCACTCCTGGAAAACAAAGCCCGCAAAGCCAAACACAATGGCTTTCGGAGCGTGCTGAAGAGCCATCGCGGCCGCCTGGGTAGCGACGGTACCGAAGCGATCCATTTTTATCTGCTTGATAAACGCAGCCACCAATGGCCCTGTAGCGCCAACAAACAGGCCGATAAAGGTGGTTGCGGTGGCGGCAATAAAGACACCGGCACTGCCAAGTACAGCCTTCGGCAGGCCGGGGCCCCAGCACAGATAAAGGACAAACAGCCCGATGGTCAACTGCCAGATATAGGCGGGCAGTTGCACCAGCAATAGGGTACCCAGCAATGACCCGGCAACAACCCCTGGTATAAAGGCCGCCAGGACCTTCCAGTTGATGTTTCTCCAGGTCAACACCACCCTGCCTCCGTTCGAAGCAAACTGGATGATGCCATGGACCGGAATAATCGCCGCGGGTGGCACCCACATTGCCATCAGGACAAGCAGCAACAGCCCTCCCCCGACCCCGAAACTTGCGGTAACCATGGACGTCATGATTGAGCAGATGAAAAGAAACGCAACAATGCCTGTTGTCAGGGAATCAGGTATCAAGATCAATTCCATCGTTGCCCCATCAGAATTATTCTCGTATATTAATATTTCATCTTGTTTATTAATATTTTTGGCGATTATACGATTCCGGTGTGATAGTCACAATTGTTTGTTGCGAATCCGCCAATTACAAAACCAACAGCAACAAAAGGGGAAGTAGCATGCTTTTTCTGAACAACGATGATAGTCATGAATTGTTGAACATGCATAAACATTCAGGAAGAGGCGTTCAAGGGTCTTGCAAAAGGTCACTCGATACATCGCCCCAGGATTGACATCTACGTGCCTTGTGAGCGAGACGACGGATACTGGCGCTGGGGCACGATGGAAGGCGCAACCCATGCCCCCGGACCCTATTTCGCGATTCGGATAAAGTCGGATGTCATTCAGTGGACTGAGGATAAGCGCAGTGGTCTGCCACGCGAGGATAAATACTGCGTGGAACCCGGCACCTACTGCGGGCTCATTATGCTGTTCTCAACCCGAAACGGCGAACCTCTGGCCATGATGAATGACGGCCATCTGCAACATATGCGCGTGGGAGGCGGAGCCGGTATCGGAGTCAAGCACCTTTCCCGTGAAGACTCCACCACGGTTGGCATGCTGGGCTCCGGTGGTATGGCGCGCACCTACCTGCAGGCATTCTGCTCGGTTCGCCCCATCACCAGGGTCAAGGTGTACAGCCCCAGCAGGGAGAATCGCGAACTCTACGCCAGAGAGATGGAGCAGGAACTGCAACTTGAAGTCATCCCCGTAGACAGTGCAAGGGAAGCGGTTCGGGGCGTAGATATTGTGTCGTCATGCACCAGCAGCATGGTACCGACCATCGAATCCGAGTGGCTGGAGTCAGGCATGCATGTTACCAATCTGGGGCCATTCGAGTTGTCTGAAGAGCTGCTTCTTCACGCAGACGTGGTTATTCGCCAGGGCATTGCCGGTGGCGCCCCGACTGCAGGCGAAGATCCGGTACGAGTACGATCGGGTGTTGGCCATAGCCCGGTTGCCTACATTGCCGGCACTGAAGAAGAACTTCGCCGGTTACCGGAAGCCCGTACCCGGAATACCCTGTTCCGCCGGGATTGTCCCGACTTCTCTGATCTTGTTAGCGGTAAAAGCGCCGGGCGACAATCCCCTGACGATATTACTCTCTACATCAACGGAGGCAATCAGGGACTGCAGTTTGCCAGCGTTGGCGGCCTGGTCTACGAGGCCGCCAGGCTGAAGAAGCTGGGTCGCGAGTTACCAAGTGAATGGTTCGTGCAGGACATTCGCGACTGACATCGCAGAAAGAAGTGCAGGAAACCGGTCAACGGTATGAGCGGTTTTCTGCGCTTCTGATTGGCTGGGCTTTCCTATAGTCTTCATGCGCCTTCACTCTGTTGCAGTTGCAGGCTGCGGTATTGTTGTCGTGGCTCTGACGCAGAACTAACCCTTCTTCGACAGAAAGTGAGCAACGATATCTTCTACGTGCATCACATCTGCGTATTTATGATGCAGGTCGAATAGATTCACTTTGTGAGACAGAAGGCTACGATCGAAGCAGGCCTCTTCAGCCATGACGACATGAAAACCGTATGAGTATGCATCCACTGCCGACGCGCGGACACAGCCACTGGTGCTCTCGCCACAGATGATCACCGTGTCGATGTTCATTTTCTGAAGGTAAGCAATCAGAGGCGTGCCAAAGAACGCACTGGCCCGCTCTTTGCCAATCACCAGATCCTCTGGTTGAGGCTGAAAATCCGCATAAATCTCGAAATCGTCATTGTGGGATGCATCCACTACACGCGACGTTGCACGCACTCCCGCTTGCCAGCGTTCAACCTGGGTAGTGTAAATAAGAGGCACAGAATGCTCACGCGCCACGGCAAGTAATTGTCTGGTCGGTTCTACCGCATTCCAGGCATTCTCCCCGCAGCTACTCGGGAACTCATCCAGCAGCTCAACCACGGGGCGAGCCCCTCCCCTGTAGGCTTTGTTATAAAGGTCAATCGCTAGTATCGCGGGGCGCAGACCGATATAGGTACTGCGACTGTACGCTTCATAGATGCGAAAAATATCGGAGCTGACGATATCCTGCCAGCAATGGTCTTCGAAACTGTGTGACATCGCAACTGATTCTCCTCTGATGACAATTGGCCTAGCCGCACCCACTGCTATGCCTTTCCCTAGACCGCGCCGGCCCGTACCAGTGACTCGATCTCTTCCTGGCTGTAGCCGATGTTAGTTAGGATTTCTCCGGTATGTTCTCCCAATCCGGGCACCGGACGATGGGCCTCATCCCTTGGTCGTGTCTCGTCATCCACCCCATAGCCAACCAGTGGTGTGGCACGGGTCCCTGTACCGAAGGTGCGAACCATGTCCAGTGCTTTTACCTGGGGATCGTTCAGCGCTTCCTCGATCGTGTAAATCGGGCCCGCAGGTACGTCATTGGCAACGAGCTCGGCCAACCAGTACTCACGGGGACGTCTGGCAAATTCGGCTTGCAATTCGGCCCTGAGCTCATCGTAATGATCAACCCGATCTGCCTTTTTAACAAACCGAGGGTCCTTTTCTAGCTCCGGGCGGCCAACGGTGACAAGCAGAGCTTTCCAGAATTTCGGGGGCGACGATAAATGAACCGCAAACGACAGACCGTCCTGCCCGACAAACGTGTAGGATTGAGAGAGGTGGGGGCGTGAGGATTTGTCAGCCACCTTTCCCGATAACAAATAGTCCGCCACCGCCAACGGCTGGAACGCCAGGCTTGCGCCCAGCATGCTGACATTGATTTTCCGGCCCTTGCCGGTTTTCAGTTTCGAGACCAGTGCACCAAGAATTCCGTAGGCGGTATAAATACCCGTCAGTTGGTCCGAAAGCGGTGGTCCCACCGGTTCAGGATCTTCAACGTCAGAAAGCTGGCTCCACAAGCCGCTCATTGCCTGGGCTATGGCATCGTATGTTGGACGATCGCGGTATGGGCCAACGGTCCCCATTCCGGTTGCCGCGCAGTAGACCACTTCAGAGTTGGTTTTACAGATCTCATCGTACCCAACGCCCAGTTTGTCCAGAATCCCCGGTCTGAAGTTATCGAGCACTACATCCACATCCGAAGCGAGGCGAAGGTAAAGTGCCCGCCCTTCCTCGGTTTTGACGTTCACGGTGATGCTCTTCTTGCCCCGATTGAATGCCGCAAATGCCGGATGCTCGCCAGCGTCTTCACCGGCCCAGTTGCGAAATGGGTCCCCGGTTCCTGGCATTTCAACTTTTATGACCTCAGCGCCTAGATCGGCGAGCAGCATACTTCCAAATGGTCCGCTGATGACATTTGCCATCTCCAACACTTTGATTCCAGTAAGCATCGCACTCATTCAATACCCCTCCTGTCGTTTCATGCGATCCGGGTCGCACGCAGCAATCTGATCAGTGTTTATCGTTTCTGAAACATTAACTCTGGCAAGGCAGTTGTCAGGTCCTGAAAGAAAAAGGCAATAATCATCCCTATTACTGATACCGCTGCCGTAGCAAGACCAGCTTTGTATAGGTACATAATCCGGCCTTCAGGAATTGCGCCTTTCAATACAAAAATTATGGAGCCGACTGGTAGCATCACACTCCCAACGGGGAGGGTGATCAGGAACAGGAGAACGGCTACCAATACCATGGGTGGCAAAGACATCTGTTGGAACAAGAGGTTAAGCGACGTTTCTGAGCCACTTTTTTCACCTGGACGATCAAAAAGAAATACTCCATTGCTTCGAATCCAGCACGATCCATATACTCCAGTGCTGGCAACATCATTCCTGTTCGCATACTTAATGAGCGGAGAGACTCTGCTGACCATCACACAACGTGGTTTCGATAAAATGGATCTGTCTTGCCTGCCCTATACCAAAGATCACACATAGCCCCGCCGCGGATGTTCCAGCACTATTCAACCCGAAGCGATCAAGAGAAACCGCTTCGAAGAAAGGAATATCTGGCACCCAGCATGAAAAAATAATATTTCTATTATAAAGATCTATTTTTATTTATTGAAATTAAAAATAGCACGCAGGGACCGGCTGTCAAGTAAAGAAGGAAGCGGTTAAAGTGAAGGGCTGGAGGCATTGCGAAAACAAATATTGCCTATGTGAAGACAGCTTCAGATTCCTGGCAGGCCGCATTATCAGTAAGCTAAGGTGCTGTGGAGACATGCGTGTGGCGGAAAGGCTGAGGGCGGGGTTCCAGTTCTATTGATTCGTCGTCTACAAAGCGAAGTCTTAAGCTACAGCGATCAGGGCAGGCGCCCACATCACCAGTGAAGCATCAACCGCTATCCTCAATATGCTCGACATCCGGGTCAGCGGAGAAGGCAAGGGTTGCCAACGTGACAACCTCTTCGCAGAAGGAGTCTGGAGCCGTCGATCTCAGCTCCACTGTTGGCAACTGGTCATGACGTCCTTAGCTTATTGAGGGTATCGCCACACGTGTCCAACGCGCGCCTGAAGAAGTCAACAATTCCAGTACTGGCTTTGGCGCACAAACTGAATAGGTCTTTTATAGATGCGTTGGCGGAGTAAACATCCAATATCCCACCTTCAGAACGCACCCAGACCGCCCCTCTACGCCCGTAGGCATTAAGCTGCGCGGCAACTGCCGCCGCTTCTTCGGTAGTTGCGTATTCGATACTTACCAACTTATGAGACATGCTTTTTGCACCTGATAGAGAGGTTTTTACTTAAATTTGTTACTCACGGAATCACAAAGCGCCACAAAAGGGAACATGAGTAACACACCCCTATCAAGCTAGTTGATCCCAACACGGGTTTCACTAACACACTACGGACTTTATATATGGCGATGTAGCAAGAAAATTAATCACGGATTTCACTTAATTTGAGGTCACTGGTTGTTTAAAGTTCCTGGTATGGGACGTGTTGTACTGGGGATGGTCGAGTTTCAAAGCGGTGGTTAGTTCCAATGGCAAAAGGGGCTCTTCCGACTGTCAGGACGCTGCTTTTTTATCACGTAGAGCTCCAAACTTAATAGTCTCCAGGCTCCGGAGGGTGAGTGCCAATACGACTCCGAAACAACCAACAATCGGGAATACCCACCGGCCAGCGTCCCAGCCACCAAATCCAGCCACAACCCCTGCAATTAGAGGAGGCCCCAGCAGGATGCCGACGTTAATACACTGCACAACGATACCATTACCCAAAGCGACTTCTGACGCATTACGAGCATGAACGGGAATACCAGCCATCACGGTACCCGGGATCGCGCCGCCCGCTATCGAGGCTGCAATCGCTGCAAATATCCTTATCTCGGGAGGGATATCCGATGAAAACACCACGAAGCCAAAGCCGGAAATCAGAACCTGCGCTACCGCAATAACCTGCCAACGTGAAAATCCGGCCGCGGCCAGGTAAGGAGCCGCTAGGTTGCCCAACGCATTTGCAAGTACGACCAGACCCGTCAGTAACGCGGCCTGGCTCAGGGAAAGCTCCATGTAGGTGACTGCGAAAGAAGGCAGCCAGGTACCAATCATAAACCATTGCGAAGAGTATATGGCGAACGCACCGCCCATGACCCAATGGCCCGTTAACCGGGTGCTTTGTCGCAGTTGGCTCAACAACGTCTGTTGGCCAGCGGCCGATGGCTGTTTCTTTGGGAAAGTGCCTCTTACGCTCCATGCAATAACAAGTACCGCAAAAAGCAGCCCTGCACTCACCCACCACACCGTTTGCCACCCGCCTTTTAAGATAAGCAGTGGCGTGAGAACAATCATGCCTGCAACGCCAATTGGCATATAACATCCCCAAACCGCCAATGCCCGCCCCTGCCACTCAGGCGTTGCGCTAGCCGCAATAATCGAGGGTGCGGACACGGCTATCAGCACAAATCCTACGCCTTCCAGCAGTCGTGTCCCAAGCAACATCTCTCCGGTCGGACTCAATGCACCGAGCAACGTACCCACAACCGCGGTCAACAAACCCAGCAGTAATGTGTTTCCCGCACCGGTTTTTGCAGCAAGCAAACCACTCACCAGACCAAGTACGGCCGCTGCACCGTTGATAGAAGCTGACAGCCAACCGGCCTGCACAAGAGAAAGGTCAAAGGAGTCTCGCAATACTGGCAAAGCCGAGGGCATTTTCCCGATTTGTGCGGCGATAACGATGCCTGCGAGCAAGGCAACGATAAAAGCAATCAACCCTCGGTTCAGAAAAAGCGACACGTCATAAACCTCACTTTATATTTATTATCGATATTAAAAGTCACAGGCAGTCTTAATCAGTCCTGACTTTTACCCGGCAGCCGCTCACGTCTGAACAGCCAGGCCCCTCCCATAAGAAAGACGCCACTCACGTAGAACACCAGCACCAGGCCGCCAAGGGCGCCCAGCCCCCCAAAAAATACCGGCGCGACCAGCTGTGAAAAGCGGTTTACGGCCAACCGAAGTCCAAGAACTTCTCCGGTTCTGTCTTTCGGCGAAGCGTTGTAGGTAGTTGATATCGATAAGGGCTGACCACACCCGAGACCCAATCCCATCAACCCACTCAGCAGACCCAGAACCCATACGTCTGCTGTCATTGGCATCAATAAAAAGGCGACGCCAGCCGTCAGGATTGAGACAAAAAGAACATGGCTTCGTCCGAACGTATCGCACAATCGCGCCAGGAAGAATCGCACCACTATCTGTGCAAATGCCTGAACCGAAATTATCCACCCAATGGTCGTGCCCGAAAGGCCAGCGTCGCTGGCGAACAATGGAAAATAAACAATGAAAATATCCCTCGAATAAAGCACGAGCGCACTGGTCACCATGGCACGGCGTATTGCCGGGTTTTTCAAAAAATGCAAAGCGCTCGATTGCTTGGCTAATGCTTTCGCAACGCCTTTTATGGATGGAAGCAGAAATCCCAAAGCTACAGGAAACACACCTGTAACACCGGCAATGAGAAAAGCGACAGCATAGGAGTACTGGTCTGCGAGGTAACCTCCGCACACCGGTCCGATAAGGTTCCCGACGGAGGCTGAAAGGGTAAAAATCGCAAATTGCTGGTCTCGGTTTTCAATACTCGAGATCTTTCCGATCAGGTTCTGCACCGAGACCATACAGAGTAGCTGCGAGACCCCCACGATGATCTGCGTAAGATAAAGCGCCCAAAGCGACTGGGCTGCAAAGGGTATAACCAACCCCAGGGCCATACCGGCAGACCCCATCACGACTGGCAGCCGGTCCCCGATGGCATCCGAGAGCTTGCCCACATGCATAGCAAGCAGCAACGGAAGTAATGCATACACCGCGGCAAGCAGGCCCACATCCAGCGTGTTGGCACCAAGGCTGGCAGCGTACAACGAGATCAATGGGCGGGTGGCACTCAGAATCAGGTAAATGCCGAAGGTGACACCCAATACGATTCTGATCGTCATCCTAAGCTACCGCCGTATCAGCCAGGAAAGATATCGGGCCGGGCAAATGCTTACGCGTCAACGGCCTGGCTTTCAAGAAAGGTTGTCGCGATTTTCTCAAGCCAGCGGGTGTTGAATTGACCGGACACAAAGTCGTTACTCACGATCACGTATTGCAGAAATGGAATAGTGGTATCGACACCCTGAATCTCGAAGCCCGCAAGTGCTCGCTCCATAATAGCCAGGGCATCCTGTCGGTCTTTGCCATGAACAATAAGCTTGCCCAGTAGCGAGTCATAGTAAGGCGGCATGAAGTACCCCTCGAAACCATGACTGTCGAGCCGTATGCCGGGGCCGGACGGTGGCTGCCAACGGATGATGCGGCCTGGTGAAGGCTGGAACCCCCGCAGAGGGGCTTCAGCGTTTATACGGCATTCGATAGAATGCCCTTCAACCTTGACCTCTCCCTGATTGATTTCCAGTTTTTCCCCTGCCGCAATGCGCAATTGCTGAGCCACGATATCCACACCGGTTACCGCCTCCGTGACCGGATGCTCGACCTGAACCCGAGTATTCATCTCCAGGAAGTAGAACTGCGAACGGTCCATATCCACAATAAATTCCACGGTGCCTGCACTCACGTAACCAATATTCTTTGCCAGAGTCACGGCTGACTCGTGAATCTGTTTACGAAGCTGGTCAGTCAGGCCTGGGGCCGGTGATTCTTCAAGCATCTTCTGGTAGCGCCGCTGTAACGAACAGTCGCGCTCACCCAGGTGGATGACGTTGCCATGGTTATCGGCAAGAATCTGTACTTCCACATGCCGGGCATTGCCGATATACCGTTCCATGAACATAGCGCCGTCTCCGAAGGCTGCCGCAGCCTCCGCTGAAGCTCCCTCGAATGCAGCTTTCAGTTTTTCGGGCGCATCCACAACCCTGATACCGCGACCACCGCCACCAGCGGCCGCCTTCAGCAGAATCGGATACCCCACCTGCTCCGCAGTTTCCAGGGCTTCGTCTGAGGAATACAGTCGCGCAGAGCCTTCAGCCAATGGAACGTTGAACTTTTTGGCCAGCGCTCTTGCCTCAAGTTTGTTGCCCATCCGGCGTATATTTTCAGGCGTGGGCCCCACAAAAATAAGGCCGTTCTCCTGACACAGCCGCGCGAATTCTGCGTCCTCCGATAAAAAACCGTACCCCGGATGCACCGCATCACATTCGGTAGCCAGAGCTGTTGTGATGATGCCTTCACGATTCAGATAACTGTCGGATGACCTTGGTGGGCCGATACAAACAACTCTATCCGCAAGCCTTGCCCCCATGGTTTCTTTATCTGCCGAGGAGACCCCCAGTACGGTATCTATTGAAAGCGCCTTGCAGGCCCTTATCACGCGAACCGCAATCTCACCACGATTCGCGATAAAGACTCGTGAAATGGTCATTAACGAGCCCCCTCTGAAGGCTCCACCATGAACAGCGGCTGGCCATATTCAACCAGTTGGGAATCCTCGACACACACTTCGACAATCCTGCCCTTCAGGCCTGCGGAGACGCCATTGAACACCTTCATAACCTCAACAAGACCGACGGTGGTATCAACATCAACCTCAGAGCCGATCTGGACAAATGGCTCGGCACCCGGTTCCGGCGCCGCATAGAAGACTCCGACCACCGGTGCCTCCACCGCTACCAGGCTGGAGGAAGCAGCAGCCGGGGCTTCCTGCTTGCGAGCAGCCTCAACCGGGGGCGCGCTCTGATCCAGATTTTCAGCGGCCTTTGTAACCACAGGAGCCGGTACAGCAGAAGCCTCCTCTGCAGCCTGTACTGGAGCTTGCGCTACCTGCGGCACGAAATTACCCGATTTGCTGACCGCCAGTTTGACATCGCCATATTCCAGTTGCAGCGAGTCGAAACTGGATTCTTCAACCAGCCGGAGGATGTGCAATACGTCAGTTTCGGAAAGTGTCATATCAATAACCCTCTTGTTTTTATATCAAGTCACATAAGCTTCCCGGACCGGGACGCCCCCTTGAACCAACCCTGTTTTGCTAAAGGAATGTTGTACCTCCATCTACCGTCAGGCTCTGCCCTGTCAGGAACCCGGAATCGTCAGACGCCAGGAACATGACGACGCCAGCCAGATCTTCCGGCGTTTCACCCCTTGGTATGGACCGCATGCGAATCAGTGCCTCTCGCTGCTCCGGTGTTACCGTATCCCTTTCGATTTCGGTATCGGTGGCACCTGGCAGTACAGAGTTGACGGTGATCCCGTAGGGCCCAAGTTCACGGGCCAGGCTTCTTGAGAGGCCAATCACACCTGCTTTCGAGGCCACGTAATGCACGTACAACGGCCGCCCCATATTCACCACAGCCGACGAGATATTGATGATCCGCCCCCAGCCCGATTCACGCATGGGCGCCGCAGCGAAACGGCTGCACAGAAAGACACCCGTAAGATTGACGTCGAGCACCTTTCTCCACTCGGCAATCGGAATTTCATCGTAAGGGCGCATCTTGAGCGTCGAAAAAATGGATGCGTTGTTAACAAGCACGTCCAGGCGACCATAGTGCTTCACTACCTCATCAACACCACCACGCACAGACTCTTCGTCCGACACGTCCATGGTCAGAGCCATCGCTTCCCCGTTTCCTGCACAGATGTTATCAACGACGGCTTTCGCCGCACTTTCGTTGATATCGCTGACAACCACGATAGCTCCGCTATCAGCAAACCGGTGGGCAAAGCACCGCCCCAGACCCTGTCCCGCGCCGGTAATGAGCACGACTTTTCTATCTACATGAGCCATAACACCTCCAGGTCACAACAAACAATTCACATACCTTTGCCGGCAACGCCTGCCACCCCTCAGAGCAAGCCGGGCAAATACGTCGCCAACATCGGGAAAATGGCCAGAAGAACCATGCCGAACAGAAACAACAGAACGAACGGCCAGGCCGCACCATAGACCTGCATAAGGGTTCCTTCCGCCCACGCACTCTTGAGTGCAAACAGCGTGTAACCGAAAGGCGGCGTCATACCACCAACCGTGATATTCACCAGAAACAGTAGCCAGAACCACAGTGGATCAAATCCAAGAATCTCGATGATCGGTTTGTAGATCGGAATAATGATCAGCATCAATGCAATCTGATCGATGAACATGCACAGCACGAAGGGCAGAGCCATCAGAATGATGAGCATGATCCAGGGCGCGAACTCCATGGCTGCCACCCACTCAGTGAGCGCCGATGCACCTCCGGTAAAGGCCAGTAGCTGGCTGAAGAGCTTGGAGCTTGCCATGATGATCAGAATCATCGTTGAAATCATTGCCGCCGAACCTACGGATTCAACCACCATCCTGTAGTTCAGGCGCCGGTATATCGCCGCTGCAATCAAAGCCCCGATGACACCCATCGCGCCGGCCTCATTGGGGGTTGCTATACCCATCAGGATAAAGCCCATCACCGAGATGATGATGATTGAAAACGGCAGCATCCTGACGACTGCCATCATTTTATCCCTTGCAGTCACTTCCCGATCCAATGTTTCGGATTCCGGCGCCAGCTTTGGGTTGAGACGGACACGAATAAAGGTATAAAGCAGAAACAGGCCAGCAAACATGAGGCCCGGGAGGATACCGGCAACCAATAACCCTGCAATTGAAACGCCGGCAAGGGTGCCGATGATAATCACCAGAACGCTTGGAGGCACCAGGGGGGCGAGGCTTGCTCCCGCCAGGATATTACCGGCCGATAGTTTAGGGTCGTAACCCCTGGCGATCATCCCCGGCAACAAGGACCGGCCCAGCATGGCGGCCACCCCCATCGCCGCACCCGACAATGTACTGAAGATGGTCGCCAGTGCGATTGACAGCACATACTGTCTGCCCCGTATATGTCCAATGAGCTCGTCCATCGATCGGAACAATACGTCTACCGCGTTGCTCCGGAACAGGATCTCGCCCATGAGAATAAACAGTGGAATCGTGACCAGCGAACCCGACGTTGTGGTCTCGAAAAAGCTGCTGGCAAGCATGCCGAAACCGGGCGGACCAAGAAGCACAAACACGGCAATCAGGTTTACCAGCATAAAAGCAACAAAGACCGGCATGCCGAGCAACATAAACAGCAACAATAGCCCTGCACCGGCCATCACCGCGGGGATACCCGAAATCATCAGCTTTCCTCCGCGGATCTGGTAACGTCGCGTCCTGCCGCCAGGCGTAAAAAATACAAGCCTGAGTTAAGCAGCCCATAGCAGATCAGTGCGAAAAGCACCCACTTGGGTATGCTAACGGTACTGAGGGTGCCGGACCCGCGCTCAAAGAGCGTCAATGCTTCGAAGTAGACTATATACCCCAGGCACAGGCATGCAGCTGCTCCGAAAAGGTACCCGCCCCGCATCATGACCTGCCGCCCACGCTCGGGCAATTGATCATTCAATACAGTGACCGCAACGTGGCCACCCGCGCGCGTCAGCCAGGGCATCACCAGAAAAACCGTGATGAGCAACAGGAACGACACGAAATCGCTCGCCCAACGTGTTGGAGCACCAAAAAGGTAACGGGAAACAACTTCATAGGAATAGATAACAACGATCAAGCTAAGCGCGAAGATGCCCAACTGGTACAACGTTCGTGACATTACGTCATGCCATCGCAAAACACTCGCCAAAACCGAGCTCTGTTTTATTGTCATAAATAAGGGTTCGCTTCAGTTCATCTATTGATTCAAAAAGGTTCGGCTCCGGGCCGGTTGCTTTTACCTCGGAGCCGAACAAAACGGTCAGGCTCCCGATCAGGGTGCCATTCCCGCCTCCGCAGCAAGTTCGCGAATTCGTTTCACAGCTTCAGGGCTTTGCTTCTCAGCAAGGTCCATTGCACCCTGAAACCAGGCCTTGTCTACCTGAGCCTGCTGCTTGTCGTTCAACTCGGTAATAGTCACACCTTCCTTCTGAAGCGTGGATTCCTCCATGGCGACAATTTCATTGAATTTATCGACTGCCTCTGCCTCGTATTCTTCGGCCACTCTTGAAATCAGGTCGCGAGTTTCCTGATCAAGACCGTTCCATTTGTCCAGACCCATGAAAACCTCATGACCAACCTGCCCGAACGAAGGCCTCAGCATATAGTCCGCCACCTCATACAGGCGCAGCCCTACAGGGCCAACGGTTGGCCATGCTGCACCGTCGACAACCCCACGTTCGAGGGCCGGGTAAATTTCACTGGCAGACAACACAACGGGAGAGGCGCCAAGCGCTTCAATAACCGGGTGGTAAATAGGCGTGCCGCGAATCCGGCGACCCTTAAGGCCGTTGTCAGGATCAAGGGCTTCCCGGAGCATGATCGCGTAGCCGTTCATGTCATAAAGTACAGCAATCAGTTTGAGACCACGTTCCTGGTAACTCTCGTCCACATGGTCCCAAATGCCGGATTCCCTGAGCTTGTCAGGGCCGCCAATCAGAGAGTCCAGAGACATGGCCACGGCGGTATCGTTGTAGTGATAGGCACCGTTGGTGAACAGCATGTCCATCAGTCCACGGGAAACCGGGTCCAGTTGTTCGAAGGGGGGGAAGGTTTCCGGCCCCGAGACCCGGGAGGTAATCTCGCCGTTTGACTCTTCTTCAAGGCGCTCCAGGAAGCCTCCGAGGACCTGGTCAACCGGTTCGTAGCTGTTATCCCAACTACTCAGTACCCGGAATTGCTCAGCAGCCAGTGCCTGACTGAGTGTCAGGCTCATCACCAGAGACATACATAATGCAAATTTACGACACATACTTTTCTCCTTCAGGGATTGGTCTTGTTCTACTTGTCGATACCCGAATTTTGAACGACTTGCCGTGCTGCTTCGTTCAAGCAAGTAATCCACTATTATTTTTTATACTGAACCGATTCCTCCGCAGCGTGAGCCATGTGAAAACCAATAGGTTTCGTTGATTCCTCGTACAGATGTGCCAGCAAACCTGCCGTTCGTGCCAGAACCGGAATTCCCTTGAGCGCTTGAACCGGAAAACCCAAATCCAGCAGCACCGCAGGAATAGCAAAGGACACATTCATCACCAGGTGTTTGCCCCACAGGTTGTCGACAGCTGACTGAAGAGCGCGCGTATAGCGACAATACTCACCCGACACGCCACGCTCCTCTGCCATTGACAGCAGGCGCTCACAACGGGGATCCACCGGTTTGTGTAAAGGGTGCCCGAATCCCGGAAAACGCTTACCTGCGGCCTTCACCGAAGCAGCCTGTTCCAGTGCCACCTGGCCTGGCTCGCCGCCATTGTTGCGCCACAGCTCAACGCCTTCCTGTAACACATGGCCTGCTGCTTCAGCCGTTCCGAGAACCGTACTCCCGCAGCCGAGAATTCCTGCCGCCACGGCACCCTGAAGCGCCTCCGGCGCCGCCGCAAAGGTCATCCGGCTTGCCTGGACACTGGGCGTAAGCCCATGTTCGGCAATCGCAACCAGGGTGGCGTCCAGGAAATCCCGCTGCTCCGCTGTTGGCTGCTTACCGGTTAACATTAAAAAGTAGAACTCGGTAAAAGAGATCTGCCCTATCAGGTTATCGCTCAAATCACGGCCACGAACCTGTATCGAAGCCGCGTCCGCCGTTGCAATCGAGGTCTGTCCCTCGGAGTGCCCAATTTTCATTGCACAACCTCTGATCGGTTCACGCCTAGGGCGATTTACTCATGGTTAATGAGAAATTCCGGCCTTTCTGGACAGACACAAAGCCCCTGTCTTTCAACCTCGACAAGCTGCCTACAAGCTCAACAATCGGTTGACAGGTACTGAGCCCTCCCGTTGCCGATGGGCGCGACCTCCGGGCAACCTCAACAGCCTGTTCATCTATAAACGCCCGAAGAATCAATTCTTCGTCGGTCAGACTCTCACCGTATTTGTGGCGCACTTCCGGCAACGTAAGCTCCGCGAACTCAATACGGGCAAGTTCCCTGGCACGGTTTCTGTTCAGAATCCTGTCCTTGACATCCGGATCCATCACGTCCGGTGCTTCCTGGCCAAACTGCCCGAGCGCATAGTAGATCGTTTCGTCAGTCACCTGCTCATATCGGGCGCCGGTCATAACGTTAATGGCCGCCTGGGTACCGACGAACTGGGACAAGGGTGTCACCATGATCGGGTAACCAAAATCTGCTCTGACGCGGGCAGCCTCTTCCAGGGTCGCTTGCAGATGCCCCGACATACCAACTTTTTCAAGCTGGTATTTGAGATTTGAAATCATGCCACCAGGAACCTGGTGGCTATAAAGACTCTGGTCGTACTCCAGCGGTGCACCAATCGCAAAACCATGACGTTTTGCGATACCCGTGAAATGTTCCTGCACTGGCCTGAGCACATCCTCCGAAACCAGCGTGTCGTGCCCCAGTGCGCGGAGGTTGCCCGCCGTGTTGAAAATCGATGGATTCGATGAGCCACTCGCCAGCGGAGGCACCGCGGTATGCACATGGGTAATGCCAAGTTTGACGGCTTCGATAACGTTCAGTGGCGCGAGCCCATTGTTGCAGTGCACGTGTAGTTCAAGAACGATGTCCCCGATCACAGACTGGATCTTTGGTAACAGCTCCCGAACCCGGTCGGGGGTCAGCAGACCGCCCACGTCCTTAAAGCAAAGCCTGTAGGGCTTAAGCTTTGCAGCAGCACGGGCACGCTTCACAAAATAGTCATCGGTATGTCGCGGCGATACCGAATAGATAATGTTAACAACAGAGTCCATGCCCATCCGCTTCAGTTCGTCGACTTCCTCGCGAAGTTCCACAAAGTTGTTCCATGGATTGGAAATCCTTGCGCAGGTTATCCCCTGATCAATGACTTTCTGGACCATGAGCTTTTTAACCGACTCAGGCACCTTGCCCAACCCGCCCTTGTAACCCGCGTGCAAACGAAGCGGCGTTTTCCTGGCGACAGCTGCACCCTGGCGGAGCCATTCCCACGGATTCTCGTTGAGATCCCTGATCATCTTCTTTAACTGCACAATGGGGACAAAAAATTCCATGGCCTCAAAGCCTGCCTCGTCCATCTGCTCCAGGGCAGGACGCATCATCTCGGTCGTCATGTTCAGGGCCCACAGGCTCTGCTGGCCATCACGCAGCGTTGTATCTATAAACCTGATCTGAGTCATAAACTCCTCGCACCACTTACCTCGCACTTACTCCTGCGCCTCGAAGATCACAGGGAGGTGAAGGCCCTCCAGAAAACGTTTCGGCCATCAATTATTTATCATTAATCAAGATGGCTTCTCACATATGGCTACAAGACTAGCACTAGGGGAAAACCTGTCAAGCGCAAATACACCCTGCAGGAACCCATTGACAAAACAACATTTGTATTTCTATAGTCAAGATATCATCTCACTTAATAATAATTTTTATGATTGCGCAATGAATCCCTGAGCAGCTTCAACGAACCGTACTGACATCAACAATAAGAGGGTTCAGACGATGGCCAGCTGGCTTAACCTGTCTGCCGATGATGGGCACGAATTTTCCGCTTATTACTCAGAATCAGCGTCTACCCCTAGTAAGGGGCGGGTCGTTGTCGTCCAGGAAGTATTCGGAGTTAATGAGCACATTCGCGATGTGTGTGACCGGTTATCACAGAGTGGTTACGACGCGCTTGCCCCATCCCTTTTTGATCGGCTGGAGCCAGGCGTCCAGCTGGGCTACTCGGTTGAGGACGTTGATAAAGGAAGGGACCTGCGTTCACGCCTGGACTGGAATGACGCACTCAACGACACACTGGCAAGCATTAGCTAGTGCCCATCCATAAACGTAAACCAATGATCTTATTGTAAAAAATGCGAACTGAATAAATAAAACCTCCGGCGGAAAATGGCATTCTTTGTTTCAACCAATTGAAATTAAAAGAAAAACCAAAATC
>Ga0208450_1000363_pt1 | contig 26129 bp, 23 predicted proteins | sample MalvireepMed_908_FD_184249 | JGI IMG/M metagenome (GOLD analysis project Ga0208450, IMG submission 184249) | Marine viral communities from the Global Malaspina Expedition - Malaspina viral metaG DeepMed_908 (SPAdes) (version 2) | ecosystem: Environmental > Aquatic > Marine > Oceanic | place... | reverse complement strand
CTGCGATTGAGCACGCAGGTATTCGCGAACACGTGGAACAGCGGCAGCGCGCCCATCACGACGTCCGGATCGGCGCGGTCGAACGGATCGATCGCATTCACCTGCTGCGCATTGGCGGCAAGGTTCGCATGGCTGAGCATCGCGCCCTTGGGGCGGCCGGTGGTACCCCCGGTATATTGCAGCAGCGCGATCTCATCCGGCGCAATGTCCAGCCGCTTGGGCTCGGTGCGGGGCAGCAGGTCCTGCCAGCGCAGGATCGCCTCGCCGAACGCGGGCTTTGCCACCGCCTTGGCCTTGAACAGCTTGAGACCGATGCTCTTGAGCGTGGGCAACATGTCCGCCAGCGCGCCGACGACCAGCGTCTGGAGCGAGGATTTTTCGAGAACCTGCGCGGCGGTATCGTAGAGCTGCGCGACGTCGACCGTCACCAGCAGGCGGGTGCCCGAATCCTCGACCTGATGCGCCAGCTCGTCGACCGAATAGAGCGGCGAGAAATTGACCACGGTCGCGCCCGCCATCATCGCCCCGTAATAGGCGGACAGGTAGATCGGCACGTTGGGCAGGAACAGCCCGACCCTGTCGCCGCGCCCGATCCCGGCCTCCTGCAGCCCCGCCGCGAAGCGCCGCGCCTCCGCGTGCATCGCCTGATAGCTGAGCTTTCGGCCCATGAATTCGACCAGCGTACGGCCGGGATGGGCGTCGACCGCCCGCCCGAACAGGGCGGGCATGGTGGTCGTCTCGATGGCGAAATCCCACGGGCGGGGATGGTGATACGGCAGCTTGCTTACATCCATGTAAGCCCAGATGCAGCGCCTAGCCGCCGCCCGCAAGTCTTTGCTTGATAAGCCGGGTTTTTCTTAGGCCTGTTCGTCCGGATCGCCCGCTTCGGTTTCGCTCTCGGGATCGGGGCCGGGGGCGGGCGCAGGCTCGGTAGCAGACTCGGCTTCGGCCTGTTCTTCGGTCTCAAGGTCCGTTTCGACCGGTGCCGGCTCCTCGCTCTCGGCATCGCTGGCGAAGCCGGTGTCGAGCGCGGCGCCCGCAAGCTGTTCTTCCTCGCTCGCGCGCTTGGCTTCGAGCCAGGCGGCAGCTTCGGCTTCCTGCGCGGCTTCGGCGGCGGCCTTCTCGTTCTGGTCGCGTTCGCGGCGCAGTTCCTCGATCAGGCGCGCCTTGTCGCTCGCTTCGACCTGCGGATCGGCGACCGCATTTTCGAGGCCGGCCTTCTTCGCCGCGGCCTTGACCACCGCGTCGAGCTCACGCTGCGAGCACAGGCCCAGCGTCACCGGGTCCTTCGGCTGAATGTTCTGGATGTTCCAGTGGCTGCGTTCGCGCACCGCGCCGATGGTGTTGCGCGTGGTGCCGATCAGCTTGCCGATCTGCGCGTCGGAAACCTCGGGGTGGTTGCGCAGGATCCACGCGATCCCGTCGGGCTTGTCCTGCCGCTTCGACACGGGGGTATAGCGCGGGCCCTTGGTGCGGGTGACTTCGGCGGGGGCCTTCTGCATCTTGAGGCTGTAGCCGCTGTCTTCCTGCCCGCGCTCGATCTCGGCCTGGGTCAGCTCGCCGGCATAGACCGGGTCGCGCCCGGTATATTTGCTGCCTGCCAGATCGTCCGCCATCGCCTGCACTTCGAGGATGTGGAGGCCGCAGAATTCGGCGATCTGCTCGAAGCTGAGCCCGGTATTGTCGATCAGCCAGGTGGCGGTCGCGTGGGGCATCAGCGGGGTCGGTTGGTCGGCCATGGTCGGTATTCCTGAAAGTGTGGGCCCCCGCGACGTGGCGAGGGCCTGAAAATGAAAGGGCCGCCCCATGCAGGAGCGGCCACGTATGCCTTAGTGTAAGGATGCCGCCGCACTTGGGCAAGCATGATCGCGCGCGCGCCGCGCAGGCGCGTCCGCTCAGGGCGTCAGGCTCTCACCGTCGAATTCCTCGAGCCCGGCGAGGAACTGCACGGTCGCCGCCTCCCAGCTGAACTGCCGCCCGAACGCAGCGCAGGCCTGCCGGTCGAGGGTCAGCGCGGTGGCGATCGCCTCGTCCAGATTTTCACTCATCGCCCCCGCCTCGTCCGTCAGGATGTCGCGCGGGCCGGGCACCGGGAAGGCCGCCACCGGCGTACCGCAGGCCAGCGCCTCGATCATCACCAGCCCGAACGTGTCGGTCTTGCTCGGGAAGACGAAGACGTCGGCATTGGCGTAGCACCGCGCGAGATCGTCGCCCGAGCGTTTGCCGAGGAACACGGCCTGCGGGTAGCGCGCCTTGAGGTCCGACAGCGCAGGCCCGTCGCCCACCACCACCTTGGTGCCGGGATGGCCGGTTTTGAGGAACGCCTCGATATTCTTCTCGACCGCGACGCGCCCGACATAAAGCTGGATCGGCCCTGTCAGGCCTTCGTAGTCGGCACAGGGGCCGACATCGGGGCGGAAGGCCTGCAGATCGACGCCGCGGCCCCAGTGATGCAACCGGGTGAGGCCCTGCGCACGCAGTTCCTCGCGGATGCTCTCGGTCGCGACCATCACGCGCTGCGCGGGGCGGTGGAACCAGCGGATATAGGGCCAGAACGCCTCGGGCGGCAGATAGGTACGGCGCGACACATAGTCGGGAAACTGCGTGTGATAGGCGGTGGTGAAGGGCACCGCCTTGCTCATGCAATAACGCCGTGCAGCAAGGCCCAGCGGGCCTTCGGTGGCGATATGCACCGCATCGGGCTGGAGCGAGGCGAGCCGCCGCCCGACCGCACCGGGCAGCGTCAGCGCCAGGCGGATTTCCGGGTAGGTCGGGCAGGGAACCGAAGGATACTGGTCGGGCGTGATGACGTCGACCTTGTGCCCGCTCGCGCGCAGCAATTCGCAGGTGGTGGTCAGCGTGCGGACCACGCCGTTCATCTGCGGATGCCAGGCATCGCTGACGATCGCGATCGACTTGGGCGGGGCTCCAACCAGATCAGCCACGCCGCCCAGTTCCTGCAGCAGCATCAGGCGACCGCGCGCGCTTTGCTTTCGCCTGAATCGGCCGAAGCGTCGTGGCCTGTGCGTTTGGCGATCTCGTCGGGCCAGTGGAGGATCTCCATCCGCCCGTCGAAATGTTCGACCAGCGCATTGCACCCTTCGACCCAGTCGCCGTCGTTCCAGTATTCGATCTCGCGCCCGTTATGGGGGAACATGCGATGTTCGGCGGTGTGGATATGGCCGCACACCACGCCGTCGACGCCGCGCTCTCCGGCAGCGCGGGCGACGATTTCCTCGTATTTCGAGATGAACTCGACGGCATTCTTCACCTTGTGCTTCGCCGCTTTCGAAAGCGACCAGTAGGGCATCCCCATCGCCTTGCGGGCCTTGTTGACCCACCCGTTGAGCGACATCATCAGGTGATAGGCGGTGTCGCCGACGAATGCGAGCCACCTGTGGGTGAGCATGATCGTATCGAATTCGTCGCCATGCAACACCATCAGGCGGCGGCCGTCGGCAGTATCGTGGAAGGCGGCGCGGCGGATTTCCACATCGCCGAAGTTCATCCCGCAAAACGGGCGCACGACCTCGTCGTGGTTGCCGGGGATGTAGACGATCCGCGTGCCGCGCTTGGCACGCTTAAGGATGCGCCACACGATGTCGTTATGCGCGGCGGGCCAGTAGAACTTCTTCTTCAGCCGCCAGCCGTCGATGATGTCGCCGACCAGGTACATCGTCTCGCTGTCGGTGCTGTCGAGGAAATCGATCAGCAGTTCGGCATTGCAGCCCTTCGTGCCCAGATGCACGTCGCTGATCCAGATCGTGCGATAGCGGCGGCGTTTGCCATCCTCGGGCTCGGGAACCGAAGGCTCCACGGGCGGGAAGGCGGAGACATTGTCGAAATTGCCGGCCAGGTCGGAAAATTCCCGGGGCAGGCGGTGCGGCGTAGTCGGGTCGAGCATGGCGTCGGGCAGCCTCGTGTTCGTCCAGGGTGATATCCTGCGTCGGATATATTCGGCGACACTTAGGCGCGTATTGTTACATGCGACTCACAGACGCATGACAGAACCGTGAATCTCCACAGTCATGTGCGCGTGGGGGTGGCGCTTTACTCTAAAGCTCTTCGTCGATGGCCAGCACGATCTTGCCGATGTGATCGCCGTCTTCCATGCGGCGATGCGCCAGCGATGCATCGCCCAGTGCGAAGATCTCGTCCATCACCGGGCGGATCGCCCCCTCTTCGACCAGCGGCCAGGCCTCTTGCGCAATCTCGTCGCGCAGCGCGGTCTTGAACGCGTCGGAGCGCGGGCGCAGCGTCGATCCGGTCAGCGTCAGGCGTTTTTGCATCACCTGCGCCATGTTCACCTGAGCCTTCGCCCCGCCGAGCACCGCGATGGTGACGTGCCGCCCGCCGGGCTTCAGACACTGGAGATTGCGCGCGACATAATCGCCCGAGACCATGTCGAGCACCAGGTCGACCCCGTCGCCGCCGGTAATCAGGCTCACCGCTTCGACGAAATCGGTGGTCTTGTAATCGATCGCATGATCCGCACCCACGCGGCGCGCGGCATCGCACTTTTCCTCGCTGCCCGCGGTCACGATGGTGGTCAGGCCGAACGCGCCGGCCAGCATGATCGCCATCGTGCCGATCCCGCTCGTGCCGCCGTGGACCAGCAGCGTCTCGCCATCGCGCGCCATGCCGCGCTGGAAGACGTTGTGCCAGACGGTGAACATGGTCTCGGGCAGCGCCGCGGCCTCCGCCAGGGTCAGCGCATCGGGCACGGGCAGCACGTGGCCTGCGGCGACGCGGCAATATTCGGCATAGGCTCCGCCCGGCGTCAGCGCGCAGACCTGCCGCCCGATCCACGCGGCATCCACACCCTCGCCCACCGCGACGATCTCTCCCGCAGCCTCCAGCCCGAGGATCGGCGAAGCGCCCGGCGGCGGCGGATAGAGGCCCTGGCGCTGGATGCAGTCGGGCCGGTTGACCCCGGCATAGGCGATCTTGAGCAGCACCTCGCCCGCGCCCGGCTGCGGCACGGCGACGCCTTCTTCCAGCGTCAGCACGTCGGGTCCGCCTGGCTGCGCGAATTGTATCGCGCGCATCGTGTCGGGAACGGCTGCCATTGGTACTTCCCCCATCGCCTCTGATCCGGCCCGCCACTAGCCGCGCGGTGGATTGACAGCAAGCGATCCCGGGAGGAGACTGGCGGGTATGGAAGAGCGCACCTGATGGAAGAGCCAGAGGGCCCCCGGCTCCGCAGCGATGCCGCCAGCATGCTGGCCGCCGAGGATCTTTCGCGCCTGTCGCAGTTCGAACTGGACGAGCGGATTCGCACGCTGCAGGTCGAAATCGCGCGCGTCGAACAGCACCGGAACCGCTATGCGCAGCAACGCGACGCGGCAGAGGCGCTGTTTTCCAGGAAAAGCGGCGCGTGATCTGCCCCCGCCCTTCACAGGTGCGGGGTGCCACCCAATATCGTTTGCACGACGCTCACCCCCTTGTTCACTGTGCGCTAACCCCATTGCGCAATCTTTCGGTGACTATCCGCAGCGCGTGCCTGCGCTGCCAAACCGACCGGGAAACCTATGCCTAGCTTCGCCCAGAACCTCGAAAAGACCCTCCACGCCGCGCTCGATGGCGCGCGCGAGCGGCGCCACGAATATGCGACGCTCGAGCATCTGCTGCTCGCGCTGATCGCCGACGAGGATGCGGCCGAAGTGATGGGCGCGTGCGGGGTCGACATGGCCGAACTGGCCGACGTTGTGCGCACCTATCTCGATCAGGAATACCAGTCGCTGAAAGCCGACGAAGCGGGCGAGCCGCAGCCGACCGCCGGTTTCCAGCGCGTGGTCCAGCGCGCGATCCTGCACGTGCAGTCTTCCGGCAAGGATACCGTGACCGGTGCCAACGTGCTGGTCGCGCTGTTTTCCGAACGCGATTCCTACGCGGTCTATTTCCTCCAGCAGCAGGACATGAGCCGGCTGGATGCGGTCAGCTTCATCAGCCACGGCATCGGCAAGGGCGGCCAGGCGATGGAGCCGCGATCCCCGCGCGGGGCAGACGACGATGCGGTCGAGGAAAAGGAAGACGCCAAGAACAAGAAGGAAACCGCGCTCGACCAGTTCACGGTCGACCTCAACGCGAAGGCCGAAAACGGCAAGATCGATCCGCTGATCGGTCGCGGGCCGGAGGTCGACCGCACGGTGCAGATCCTGTGCCGCCGGTCGAAGAACAACCCGCTCTATGTCGGTGACCCCGGCGTCGGGAAGACCGCGATCGCCGAAGGCCTCGCGCGCAAGATCGTCGAAGGCGACGTGCCCGAAGTGCTCGAAGAAGCGGTGATCTATTCGCTCGACATGGGCGCACTGCTGGCTGGCACACGCTATCGCGGCGATTTCGAGGAACGGCTGAAGCAGGTCGTCTCCGAGCTCGAGAAGATGCCGCACGCGATTCTGTTCATCGACGAAATCCACACCGTGATCGGTGCCGGTGCGACCAGCGGCGGGGCGATGGATGCCTCGAACCTGCTCAAGCCAGCGCTGTCCAGCGGCGCGATCCGCTGCATCGGATCGACCACCTACAAGGAATTCCGCAACCACTTCGAAAAGGACCGCGCGCTGCTGCGCCGGTTCCAGAAGATCGACGTGAACGAGCCCACGATCGAGGATACGGTCAAGATCCTCAAGGGCCTCAAATCCGCGTTCGAGGATCACCACCAGGTGACCTACACCGCCGATGCGCTGAAGACGGCGGTGGAGCTGAGCGCGCGCTACATCAACGACCGCAAGCTGCCCGACAAGGCGATCGACGTGGTCGACGAGGTTGGCGCGATGCAGATGCTCGTGCCGCCCAGCAAGCGGCGCAAGAAGATCACCGCGCGCGAGATCGAGGCGGTGATCGCCACCATGGCGCGCATCCCGCCGAAATCGGTGAGCAAGGACGACAAGGCCGCGCTCGAAAACCTCGAACGCGATCTGAAGCAGGTCGTCTTCGGGCAGGATGCGGCGGTGAAGAAGCTCTCGACCGCGATGAAGCTGAGCCGAGCAGGCCTGCGCGATCCGGACAAGCCGATCGGCAGCTTCCTGTTCTCCGGCCCGACCGGCGTCGGGAAGACCGAGGTCGCGCGCCAGCTCGCCTCGATCATGGGGATCGAGCTCAAGCGGTTCGACATGTCCGAATATATGGAGCGGCACAGCGTTTCGCGCCTGATCGGCGCGCCTCCGGGCTATGTCGGCTATGATCAGGGCGGGCTGCTGACCGACGCGGTCGACCAGAATCCGCACAGCGTGCTGCTGCTCGACGAGATCGAGAAGGCGCACCCGGACCTGTTCAACATCCTGTTGCAGGTGATGGATAATGGCCGCCTGACCGACCATCACGGCAAGACGGTCGATTTCCGCAACGTGGTCCTCATCATGACGACCAATGCGGGCGCGGCCGACATGGCGAGCCAGGGCATCGGCTTCGGCGACGTGAGCCGCGAGGATGCGAGCGAGGAGGCGGTGAAGCGCATGTTCACCCCCGAATTCCGCAACCGCCTCGATGCAATCGTGCCGTTCGGCTATCTCGGCAAGGACACTATCGCGCGGGTGGTGGACAAGTTCATCATCCAGCTCGAACTCCAGCTGGCCGACCAGAATGTCGACATCCAGTTCGACGATGCGGCCAAGAAATGGCTCGGCGACAAGGGTTACGACCGGCTCTACGGCGCACGCCCGATGGGCCGCCTGATCCAGGAGAAGATCAAGCAACCGCTCGCCGAAGAACTGCTGTTCGGCAAGCTGGCCGACGGCGGCGAGGTCAACGTGACGATGAAGGACGGCAAGCCGCACTTCGAACTGACGCCTGCCCCGCCCAAGGGTTCGAAGCGCAAGAAAGCCGCGCCGAAGAAGAAGGCGGCGGACAGCGAAGGCGCGGGCGAAGGCTCGGAAAGCAAGGGCGGCTAGGAGCGGCCGCGGCAGCGGCAATAGGGCTCACGCAAAGACGCGAAGAACTCTGTCCGGCGGTGCGCACGTTCGGCGCAGCCGGGCGCGGCCTCTTCGCGTCTTGGCGTGAAAAACGCCCCCCGCCGCAGTCGCAGAGCACAATCCGCTCGTTCCAGCGCTAGATTATCTCACACAAAGACACGAAGAGGTCCGTCCCTGAGTAAGACCACCCGCACAGCCGGGCACGCCATCTTCGTGTCTTCGTGTGCGGACAGTGAAGGCGCGGGCGAAGGCTCGGAAAACAAGGGCGGCCAGGACCGGCCGCGTCAGCGGCAATCCGGCTCACGCAAAGACGCGAAGAACTCTGTCCGGCGGTGCGCACGTTCGGCGCAGCCGGGCGCGGCCTCTTCGCGTCTTGGCGTGAAAAACGGCCCCCGCCGCAGTCGCAGAGCGCAATCTGCTCGCTCCAGCGCTAGATTATCTCACACAAAGACACGAAGAGGTCCGCCCCTGAGGAAGACCACCCGCACAGCCGGGCACGCCATCTTCGTGTCTTCGTGTGATGCATAAATAGCCACCTCGGGCGGCCAAGCCGGAACCGAGCGTGTCCGCGCCCCATTTGGTTAGCCGATGCCCGCACCCTTTTCCTGGATCCAGCCGCACCCGCACGGCATCCACGTGCTGCCCGCCGATGCGTGGATCGATCCCTCGCGCGCGGTCGACAATGCGCTGGTCACGCATGGCCATGCAGACCATGCGCGCGGCGGGCACGGGCAGACCGTCGCTACGCCCGAAACGCTCGCCATCATGGAGCTGCGCTATCGCACCGGGGCGGCGGATGATGCGGGTGCAATTCCGCACAAGGCGGTGCCCGTGCACTATGGCGAAACGATCCGCCTGAAGGGCGGCGTCGATGCGACCTACATCCCCGCAGGCCATGTGCTGGGCAGCGCGCAGATCTTGCTCGAGCATGCGGGAGAGCGGATCGTCGTCACCGGCGATTACAAGCGGCGGCCCGACCCGACCTGCCCGCCCTTCGAAGTGACGCCCTGCGACATCTTCATCACCGAGGCGACCTTTGGTCTGCCCGTGTTCACCCATCCGCCGATCGCGGGCGAGATCGCCAAGCTGATCGAGCGGCTGGCCGCGCATCCCGATTCCTGCGTGCTGGTCGGCGCCTATGCGCTGGGCAAGGCACAGCGGGTGATCGCGGAGCTGCGCGCGGCGGGGCATCGCGATCCGATCTATCTCCACGGTGCAATGGAGAAGATGTGCCGCCTGTATCAGGAACACGGCGTCGACCTGGGCGAGCTGCGGCTGGTTGCCGATCACGAGAAGGATGATATGCGCGGCTCCGTGGTGGTTGCGCCGCCATCCGCGCTCAACGATCGCTGGAGCCGCCGCCTGCCCGATCCGATCACCGCCATGGCGTCAGGCTGGATGCGGGTGCGCCAGCGTGCGCGGCAGCGCAATGTCGAGCTGCCGCTGATCATCTCCGACCATGCCGACTGGGGCGAGCTGACCGACACGATCCGGCAGGTGGACCCGCAGGAAACCTGGATCACCCACGGCCGCGAAGAGGCGCTGCTGCGCTGGTGCCAGCTGCACCAGCGGCCCGCCCGCGCACTTGCGATGGTCGGGTACGAGGATGAGGACGATTGAGCGGGCCGATGCGCACCGGGCCTGGCAGCGGATCGCTCAGCCCAATATGGCGGCGAAAGCCTTCCCCACCCCGGCGGTGACCGCCATCGCAAGGGCACCCCAGAAAGTGACGCGCAGCACCGCTGGCATGACCGACGAACCGCCCGTCCGCGCGCCCAATGCGCCCAGCGCGGCGAGGCAGATAAGCGACACGATACCCACGGTGGGCGCCAGCAGGTGCGGCGCGGCCAGTGGCACCACGGCCACCGGTGCCGCCGCGCCCGTCGTGAAGGCCAGTGCAGAGGCGAAGGCCGCCTGTAGCGGGCGCGCCATCGTCACCTGCGTAATGCCCAGCTCGTCCCGCCCATGCGCGCCGAGCGCGTCGTAAGCGGTCATCTGCTCGGCCACGGCCCGCGCGGTTTCGGGCTCCACCCCGCGCTGTTCATACAGGCTGGTCAGCTCGTCGAGCTCCTGGTCCGGCTCGTCGGCCAGCTCCTTCGCCTCGCGCGCCAGATCGGCCTTTTCGGAATCGGCCTGCGAGCTGACCGACACATATTCGCCCGCCGCCATCGACATTGCGCCTGCAAACAGCGCGGAGATACCGGCCACGAACACGCCATTATGGCTCGTATTGGCTGCGGCGACGCCGATAATCAGGCTGGCGGTGGAAACGATGCCGTCATTGGCCCCCATCACGGCGGCACGCAACCAGCCGACCCGCGCCGATGCGTGTGCCTCTGTGTGCGGAATCAGTCGGCGCATAGCGTGCCCCCCTGCATTTTCAGGATGGCCCGATAGAGCCCCCTGCGCGATCTGGCGAGCCCCCGCGTACAACCCCCCGCGTGCCGCCTCCCACCGGGAGCTATCCGGCCGATCCGGGGTTGTGGCAGCATGGAAAGCCTCGCCGCCCCAGCCCCGCTGCCGGTCGATACCCGCCGCGAGACGCAAGCCCCACAGGCAACGTGCCTAGTTCAGTTCGGCGAGGCCCGCGGCGATCTTGTCCAGCATCTCCTGGGTGATCAGGCCCCGCGAAAGGGGCTGCACGGCCTTCAGGCTCATGTCCTTGATCTGCGGGTAGTAGGGGTTCTTGTCGAGTTCGGGCAGCGTTTCGAGAACGACCGCGCGGGCATCCTCGTCCGCCATCAGCGTTTTGATCGGCGTATCGATCGTCAGCTTGGCCTCTTCGGCCGCATGGCTGGAATGGTCTTCCTGCGCGATGGCCGGAACGCCCGCGAGCAGCAGCGGCAGGGCAATAAGGGCGGTCTTCATTCTCGTCTCTCCCGTGGGTGGAAAGCGTGCCGCGCACGCCTTGGCCCGATCATCGCACCGTGCCCGCGCGACGCAAGCGGTTTTGCGTGATGGAGGAATTCGCCGCCCTGATCGATGCGCTTGTCTATACCCGCAGCCGGAACGAGAAACTGCGGCTGATCGGCGAATATCTGCGCGCCACGCCCGATCCCGACCGTGGCTGGGCGCTCGCCGCGCTCTCCGACGGGCTCGATTTTCCGGCGGTCAAATCCTCGACCATCCGGACGATCCTGAAAGACCGTGTCGACCCGGTGCTGTGGACGCTCAGCCGCGATTTCGTGGGCGACACGGCGGAGACGGCGAGCCTGCTGTGGCCGCAGCCCGAATCGCCCCCCTCCCCACCGAGCGTGAGCGAGACGGTCGATCTGCTGCAGGCGATGAACCGCAAGACGGTGCTGGCCGAGCTGCCCGCGCTGCTCAACCGGCTCGATGTCTCGGGCCGCTACGCGCTGCTCAAGCTCGCCACCGGCGCGATGCGGATCGGGGTTTCCGCGCGGCTCGCCAAGGTTGCCTTCGCGCAAGCCTTCGATGTGCCGGTCGAGGATGTCGAGGAATACTGGCACGGGCTGGCGGCACCTTATGCCGCGCTGTTCGCCTGGGCCGCCGAAGGCGCGGACCCGCCCGATCTGGCGGGCGTGCCGCTGTTCAAACCCTTCATGCTCGCGCATCCGCTGGAAGACACCGTCGTCAGTCTCGACGATTACGTGGCCGAGTGGAAGTGGGACGGGATCCGGGTGCAGCTGGTCCATGCGGGTGACGAAACGCGACTCTATTCGCGCGGGGGCGACGATATTTCGCACAGCTTCCCCGAAATGCTGCCCGCGCTGACCTTTCCCGCGATCCTCGATGGCGAGCTGCTGGTGCAGGGCGCGACGCAGGGCGGCGAAGCGGGTGGCGCGGCCAGTTTCAACGCGCTGCAACAGCGGCTGGGGCGCAAGACTGTCAGCAAGAAGATGCTCGCCGAAAGTCCCGCCTTCGTGCGCGTCTACGATGTCCTTTCGCTCGACGGAGAAGACCTGCGCAATCGGCCGTGGAGCGAGCGGCGCGCGGTGCTCGAAGAACTGATGGCGCGCCTGCCCGGCGAACGCTTCGACCTCAGCCAGGTGGTCGACGCACGCGATTTCGAGCATCTGGCGCAGATCCGCGAAGGCGCGCGCGACGATGCGATCGAAGGGCTGATGCTCAAGCGGCGCGATTCGCCTTACGTCCCGGGCCGCCGCACCGGCCTGTGGTACAAGTGGAAGCGCGATCCGCTGCTGATCGACTGCGTGCTGATGTATGCCCAGCGTGGGTCAGGCAAGCGATCGAGCTTCTATTCGGACTACACCTTCGGCTGCTGGGATGGCGATCCCGATGCAGGCGCGGAATTGCTGCCGGTGGGCAAGGCCTATTCGGGCTTCACCGATGCCGAGCTGAAGAAGATCGACCGCCACGTGCGCCAGAACACCGTCAACCGCTTCGGCCCCGTGCGCGAGACCGACAAGAGCCTGGTGTTCGAGGTCGCATTCGACAGCGTGCATTCGAGCAAGCGCCACAAGAGCGGCCTCGCCATGCGCTTCCCCCGCATCCACCGCATAAGGTGGGACAAGCCGCCGCACGAGGCCGACCGGATCGAGGCGTTGCAGGCTCTGGTGCGCGACTGAGGCCCGAAGTCCCCGCGCTGCATCTTCAATTGCGATGCGTGAGAGTGTAGCGCGCACCCATGCAACGCTTCACACCCGGCCAGCGTCTGTTCGCCTATTCCGTCGCCGGGGTGGCCGGGTTCGTAGATATTACCGGCTACCTCCAGCTCGACGGCTATTTCGTCTCTTTCATGACCGGCAACACCACGCTGCTCGCGCGTGATATGGCGGAGGGAGCGCACCGCGTTGCGGTGCCCGCGCTGCTGATCGCGGGCTTCGTGATCGGCGTGACCATCGGTACGCTGGTGGGCGACCGATGGGCCGCGCGGCGCAAGGCGGTGGTCAGCGCGATGGTCGCTGCGATGCTGGTCTTTGCCGCGCTGGCGCGGGTCGTCGATCTCAACCCGCTATCGCTGGCGCTGCTGGTTTTCGCGATGGGCGCGCTCAACACGGTGATGAGCGGCAATCGCGCCAACCCCGTGGGGCTGACCTACATGACCGGCGCGCTGGTGCGCACCGGGCAATTGCTGGCCGAGCGGCTGGCGGGCGACCGCAGCGCCAATCCGCTGCTTTTCGCAGGGCTTTGGGCGAGCCTGCTGGCGGGCGCGCTAGGCGGGGCGATCGTGGAGCTGCAATGGGGCGCGGCATCGCTCTGGATCGCGGCGAGCGGCGCGCTGGCGCTGTGCCTCGCAGCGCTGCGCATGGCCCCGGCCCGGCCTAGAGCGTAACGCCGAGAACCTTCTCGCGCGAAGTTGCGCCGCGCAACACGGTGCAGCGCGATTTCGGAATGCCGAGCGCCTTGGCCACCAGCGCCTCGACCGCCGTGTTGGCAGCCCCGTCCTGCGGCTTCGCGCGGACCTTCACCTGCACAGCGCCATCGACGATGGCGACCGTTTCGGTCCGCGCGCCGGGCGTCACGCGCACGCGCAGCTCGCCCGCCTGCACCAGCGCGCGCAGGGCCGCCGCATCGGGCAGATCGGGTTTGGCGCGGGCCATGGGCGCTGTCCTACTCGCGCGTTCGCATCGTCGGGGTTTGTGCGCCTATTCGCTTTCGGCAATCGCCGCGGCGTGGTGCTTCGCGTTCTGTGCATAGTGCGCGACGCCCAGCTGCATGCCGGCGACCGCCGCATCGTCGAGGTCGCGCATCTTGCGCGCCGGGCGGCCGCCCCACAGCTCGCGCGCGCCCATCACCTTGTTCTCGGTCAGCATCGCGCCCGCCGCCAGCATCGCATCGCTGGCGATCACCGCGTTGTTCATCGCAATCGCGCCGAGGCCGACGAAGCCGCGATCCTCGATCCGGCAGCCGTGGACCATCGCCATGTGGCCGATCAGCACATCGTCACCGATCAGCAGCGGGCAGCCATCGGGATATTGCGGCGAGGGGCCGTCGCAGTGGAGCACGCTGCCGTCCTGCACATTGGTCCGCTCGCCGATCACGATGCGGCTGACATCGGCGCGCAGCACGCAGTTGTACCAGATGGAGCTGCCCGCCCCGATGGTCACATCCCCCACGATCACGGTGCCCGGCGCGATGAACGCGGTCTCGTGAATCTGCGGCGCCTTGCCGTGGATCGCCACCAGGCGCACGCCCGACCGTTGCTGCGGCGTTTCGGTCATCATCTGTCTCCCAGGATTGCGCCCCAGTCGAGATAGGGCAGGATCGAGGCATAGTCGTCGGTCCACGGATCGGCGATGGGGTCGCCCAGCTCGATCCAGTCGGCCTGCGTGTTCGACTGGAGCAGCTTTGCCATGGGCACCGCATCGCTCGCGATCGCGACCCAGAAGCTCGCCGAAATGCCATTGGCGGGGTCACCCGGATCGTCGCGCATCAGGGCGATCCAGCCGTTCTCCAGCGCGTGGGCCGCGATCACGGGGCGTAGGTCGACATAGCGGTTGGAGATGTGGATCAGCAACAGCCCGTCGGGCTTGAGCGAACGGCCATAGGCATGCATCGCCTCGCGCGTCAGCAGGTGGAGCGGGATCGCATCCGAGCTGAAGGCGTCGACCGCGAGGATGTCGTACTGGCGCGGCGGCTCGCTCTCCAGTGCGATGCGCGCGTCGCCCATGTGGATCGCCGCTTGCGGTGCGCAGTCGCGCACGAAGGTGAACACGCCCTCGCGCGAGTAGTCGAGCACCATCGGGTCGATCTCGTAGAAGGTGTAATCCTGCCCCGGCTGGCGATAGCAGGCGAGCGTGCCCGTCCCCAGCCCGACCACGCCGATATCGGCGCCCGGGCCGTAGATGTCGCGCGCCGCGCCGAGCGCCAGCCCGACGCCCGAGGTCGGCCCGTAATAGCTGGTCGGCTGGCGGCGTCGCTCCGGGTCGAGGAACTGGCGCCCGTGCACCGTCGTGCCGTGGAGCAGCACGCGCGCGGCCGGGTCGTCGTAGTCGCGCACGGTGTAGACACCGAAATAGCTACGCTCGCGCATGCCCTCGGCGCTGTCGTGCAACGTATCCCACCCCCCGCGTGCGAGCATCAGGATCAGCAGGATCACAACAAAGGCCCAGCGGCTGCCCAACGCGAGGATGCCGAGCAGGGCGATGACCAGCAGCAGGAGGTGGACCGTCAGGTCCTGCTGGCCGGTCAGCGCAGCATGCATCCACAGGCCGAGCGCGAGGCCACCCGCCACCAGCGCGACCCGTGCGATCAGGCGCTGCCGCGCATCGAGGCCCAGCCGCTCCATCCACGCGATCAGCGGCTTTTGCGGCAGCAGCGCGGCGGCGGCGAGCACCAGCAGCGGATGCTCCCACACCCAGTCGAACACCAGCGGGGCGATAATCGCGGCGAACAGCCCGCCCAGCGCGCCCCCTGCACTCATCACGAGGTAGAACAGCGTGAGCCGCGCCGGGCTCGGCCGGTCGGCATAGAGGCGGCGGTGGAGCGCGGTGGCGACCACGAACAGCATCAGCACGGCGGCCAGCGCGAGCGATACGCCGTCGGTCCCCCGGCTGACCATCGCCATCGCGCCCGCCAGCAGCAGGATCGTGGGCGCAGTACGGGCGAGCGCGAAGCCCAGCGCGCTGCGTTCGTTGAAGGCGAACACGAAGCTCAGCAGATACAGCCCCAGCGGCACGACCCACAGCAGCGGCATGGCGACGATGTCGGTCGTCAGGTGCGTGGTGGTCGACAGCATCAGGCCCGAAGGCACGGCCGACAGCGCGAGCCAGAAGGCGATCCGCCGCCACCCGATCGCCTCGGGCGCATCCTCGGCCAAAGGCTCGATGGCGGGATCGGCCACGCGCCAGCGGCTCCAGGCAAGCAGCGCCATGAACGCGATCAGCACGCCGTAGCCGATCGCCCAGGCCATGCTCTGCCCTTCGAGCGGGAGGTTCGGCTCGAGCAGCAGAGGATAGCTCAGCAGCCCGGCGAAACTGCCGACATTGGACGCGGCATAGAGCCAGTAGGGATCGCCCGCCGCGCGGTCGGCGGCGTACCAGCGCTGGATCAGCGGAGCCTGCGCCGCGACGAGGAAGAACAGCGGGCCGATGGTCGCCAGCAGCAGCAACGGCACCCAGAACACCTCGAATCCGCCGGGGCGCGGCACATCGGCGAGCGCGATGGGCAGGAACATGAGGCCCAGCGCCATCAGCCCGATATGGACCAGCGCCTGCCGCCGGATCGCGAGGTGCGAGAGCAGGTGCGCATAGGCATATCCCGCCAGCAGCAGCGCCTGATAGACCAGCATCGCGCTGTTCCACACCATCGGCGCGCCGCCCAGCTGGGGCAGCGCAAGCCGCGCGACCAGCGGCTGGACGAGGAACAGCAGGAAACTGCCGAGCAGGATGGTGGCGACGAACAGCGCCCGCGACGCGAGGGATCGTGGCGGCAGGTTCATCGCAAGGCCTCCCACGCATGGCGGGTGAGGCGGTAGAGGATCGTCGGATTGTCCTCGGGCGGGAAACGCGGATCGTCGAAATCGAGATCCTCGCGCCGTTCCATCCCCAGCCGCTCCATCAACCGCCAGCTCGGTTCATTGGCCTGCGATGTCAGCGCGACCACATGCTGCGCACCGTGATCCTCGAAAGCCCAGCGCAGCACCGCGCGCACCGCTTCGCTGGCATATCCGCGCCGCCAGCGATCCTGCCGGATCATCCAGCCGATCTCGACATCGCCAGGGTTCTTCGCGCCTTCGCTGTCGACGCGCTTCAACCCGCAGTGGCCGACCGGCTCGCCACTCTCGCGCTCGAACACCATCAGCCAGCCAAAGCCTTCGCTGGCGTGGAATGCCATCGACTTCGCGTGCTTCTCCTCGATCAGCTCCAGCGTTAAAGGCCCGCCCAGATGGCGCGTCGCCTCGGGCGCGTTGAGGTGGTGAAACTGCAACTGCGCATCGCCGGGCCGGATCGGGCGCAGGCGCAGGCGCTCGGTCTGGAGCGTCCAGTCAGCCACGCGCCTTCTCCCACGCATCCGCCGCGATCGAATAGACGATGATCGTCGGGTCCGCGGGATCGAAGTCGGCATTGGCGAAGTCGAGATCCTCGCGCCGGCGCATCCCCAGCCGCTCCATCAGGCCCCAGCTGGCGGTGTTGCGCGCAACGGTCAGCGCGACGACCTCGTCGGCTCCGAACCGGTCGAAGGCGAGGTCGAGCGAGGCGGCGGCGGCCTCTTTCGCGAAGCCTTGCCCCCACGCATCCTCGCGCAGCCGCCAGCCGATCTCCATCATGCCGATCGGCCCGCCCGCCTGGTTGCAACGCTTCAAACCGCAAAAGCCGAGGATCGCGCCATCGTCCTTGCGCTCGACCACCCAGAAGGTGTGGCCATGCTGCGCCCGGTAGGACAGCAGCCGATCCTGCGCGCCCCGGCGCTTCTCCGCATCGCAGACTCCGCCCAGCCAGCGCATGACGGCGGGCGTGTTGGTGCCCTCCCAGAAGCGCGGCCAGTCGGCGTCCTGCCAGTCGCGCAGGACCAGCCGCGCGGTTTCGTGACGGAAATCGGCCACCGGCTTAACGGTCGGCAAGCAGGCGAGCGGCAAGGGGCGCGTAATAGGTGAGGATGCCCGAGCAGCCCGCGCGCTTGAACGCGACCAGCTTTTCCATCACCAGCGGCTCACGCTCCCCCACGCCCGCCGCTACGCCCGCTTCGACCAGCGCATATTCGCCGCTGACCTGATAGGCGAACACGGGCACGTCGAACCGGTCGCGCGCCATGCGGATGATGTCGAGATAGGCGAGGCCGGGCTTCACCATCACGCTGTCCGCGCCTTCTGCAATATCCAGCGCGATCTCGCGCATCGCCTCGTCGCTGTTGCCCATGTCCAGCTGGTAGGTGCGCTTGTCGCCCTTCAGCCGGTCGCCCGATCCCACCGCATCGCGGAACGGGCCGTAGAAGGCGGAGGCATATTTCGCCGCGTAGCTCATGATCTGGACATTGGCGTAGCCTTCGCCCTCCAGCGCCTGCCGGATCGCGCCCACGCGCCCGTCCATCATATCCGACGGGGCGATCACGTCCGCGCCCGCCGCCGCCTGGTTGAGCGATTGCTTCACCAATGCGTCGAGCGTCGCGTCGTTCGCGACGTAGCCCGCATCGTCGAGCAGGCCGTCGTGCCCGTGGCTGGTATAGGGATCGAGCGCGACATCGCACATCACGCCGATCGCATCGCCGAACCGGTCGCGAATCGCGCGCACCGCGCGGCAGGTCAGATTATCGGGGTTCCACGCCTCTTCCGCCGTGTCGCTGCGGCGCCCGGCAGGCGTGTTGGGGAACAGCGAGACGCAGGGAATGCCCAGCTCGATCGCTTCTCCCACCCGCTCCAGCAGCAGGTCGATCGACCAGCGGCTGACGCCGGGAAGGCTGCCGACCGGCTGCTCCTCCCCCTCGCCCTCGATCACGAACAGCGGCCAGATCAGATCGGCCGGGGTGAGCACGGTCTCGCGATGGAGCCGGCGGCTCCATTCATGCGTGCGGGTGCGGCGGAGGCGGGTTGCGGGAAAGGAAGCCGTCATGACGGCGAGGTGTGGCCCAACGCCGCACCAGTCGCAAGGGGATCAGCCGCCGCGACGATGTTTGGCGTTGAGCGCGATCCGGTCGATCTCGCGCACCGGTTCCTCGTGAACGGGCCGCGTGGGGCGCATGTCTTCGAGCGCGGCGCCCGCCTCGACCGTCTTGAGCGCATCGAGCCGGGTACGAAAACGGCGCAGATCCTCGCCGGACAGCTGGGCGCGGGTGACGTAGCGGACCGAGAGCGGGTCCACGTGCCGCCCGCCGCGATACATCTCGTAATGCAGGTGCGGCCCGGTGGAGAGGCCGGTCGATCCGACATAGCCGATGGTCTGCCCGCGCTTCACATACTGGCCGCGCGACACCGCCATCCGGCTCATGTGGCAAAAGCGCGTGCTCAGCCCGCCGCCATGCGACAGGCGCACGGCATTGCCACAGCCGCCCGCACGGCCCGCGCTGGTCACGCGCCCGTCGGTCGGCGCGACGATCGGCGTGCCGTAACGCGCGCGGAAATCGACGCCCGCATGCATCCGCTTGTAGCGCAGGATCGGGTGCCGCCGCATGCCGTAGCGCGAGCCGATGGACCCGGGCACCGGCGCGAGCAGGCCGGCGCGCTGTTCGCCCACGCCCGAGGCTTCGAAGAACTGCCCGTCGCTGCCCCAGCGCATCAGCTGGATGGTCGGTTCGCCATCGCGCTCGACCCCGGCGTAGAGCAGCTTGCCTGCCTGCCGCTCGCCCGTGGCGGCGCGGCGGTAGGAAACGATCATGTCGAAGGTGTCGCCCGGCTGCAGCGCCTCGTCGAGATCCTTATGATCGCCGACCGCTTTCAGATAAGCTTGGATCGCGCTGGCGGGCGCGCCGACGCCGCGGGCCGAGCGATAGAGGCTGCCGTTGACCGTGCCGCGCAGGCGCAGCGGCGTCTCGTCGACCTCGATCGGTTCGCGAATCAGCGCCAGATTGCCGTCGTCGCCGCGCGCCACCGCCAGCGACAGGTCGAAGCGGGCGCGGAAGCGCATCTCGTCGAGCGGGCGCTGCGCGCCGGGTTCGGGGCGGCGGCCCAGCGTCACGTCGATCTGCGTGCCGGGCTCGATTTCCTCCAGCGCGATGGCCTGCGCCACCAGATCGGCCGCGCGGCTGGCATCGCCCTGGCCGACGCCCTGGCGCGCAAGGATCGCGGCGAGACTGTCGCTGCGCCCGAAGGTGGCGGTGGTTTCGAGCTGCGGACGCTCGGGCGCGTTGGCCAGCGGGAGGACCAGCGCACTCGCCGCCATGCGGGTGCCGGTATCGCCGCCCAGCGCCAGCGGCTGGATCGTCTGGCTGCGGAATTCCTCGCGCGCCTGCTCGTCCAGCCGCAGCGCGGGCGCGGCCTCCACGGGCGAGAAATCGGGCCAGAAGGCCAGCGCGACGGCGGTCAGCGAAAGGAAGGTGGCGGCCCCGCGAAACCAGCGCAGGCTGCCGATGTTCTGGGCGAGATCGGGCGCGAGGTCGGCGGTTTCCAGCCGGGCGACGCCCGCTGCGGCAAGCTGGCGGCCCGAGCGCGCAAGGCCGCTCAGCCGCGCACGCGCGCCGCGATCGGCCTTGCCGACCGCCGCCCGGAACTGGGCCGGGGCATCATCGTCCTGCTGTGTGTCCGTCGGCTGCACGCCATCATGGTCCGGAAGCGGTTCCGGCACGTTCAATCCCGACTGCTCGGCGTAGTTCAGATCCCGTCTCCGATAGCCTCGTATGCCGCTCAAAGACCCCAGTATTATCAAGGGGGCAGCTCTTATCGGGTGAGGCGCCTTAGTGCCACGGCATTCTTAATCGGCGTTTAATCCTGCCGGTCGGCAGGGGCATTCCGGCGATCATCCGAGTGCCCTGTGCGGCGAACCGGGCACTTGCCTTGCGGCATCCCCGCGCAGTCGCCACACTGTCGGCATGTCCGCGCCTGCGATCAAGGCTGTTCTCGGCCCCACCAACACCGGCAAGACGCATCTCGCGATCGAGCGGATGTGCGCCCATTCGAGCGGGGCGATCGGCTTTCCGCTGCGGCTGCTGGCGCGCGAGGTGTACGACCGCGTGGTTGCGATCAAGGGCGAGAAGGCGGTTGCGCTGATTACGGGCGAGGAGCGGATCGAGCCTCCCGACGCCCGCTATTTCCTGTGCACCGCCGAAGCCATGCCGCACGATGGCGGCGGCCATGCCTTCGTCGCGGTGGACGAGGTCCAGCTGGCCGCCGACCGCGAGCGGGGGCACATCTTCACCGACCGGCTGCTCAATGCGCGGGGCCGTGAAGAGACCATGCTGCTGGGCTCCGCCACCGCGGCGCCGGTCATCAGGTCGCTGATCCCGCATGTCGAAATGACAGAGCGGCCGCGTTTTTCCACGCTGACGCATGCTGGTGCCAAGAAGCTTTCGCGCCTGCCCAAGCGCAGCGCGGTGGTCGCCTTCTCGTCCGACCAGGTCTACGCCATCGCCGAAATGCTGCGACGTCATCGCGGCGGGGCGGCAGTGGTGATGGGCGCGCTGAGCCCCGAAACGCGCAACAAGCAGGTCGAACTCTTCCAGAAGGGCGAGGTCGACTACATCGTCGCGACCGACGCCATCGGCATGGGCCTCAACCTCGACGTCACGCATGTCGCCTTCGCGTCGCTCGCCAAATATGACGGCGTGAAGCGGCGGCGGCTGACTCCTTCGGAAATGGCGCAGATCGCGGGCCGCGCGGGGCGCCACCACCGCGACGGCAGCTTCGGCGCGCTGATCGGGGCGGGCGGACAGGACGCCGAATTCACCGAGGAAGAGATCTACGCGATCGAGGAACATCGCTTCCAGCCGATCACTAGGCTCTACTGGCGCGAGCCCGAGCCGCGCTTCGATTCGCTGGGCGTGCTGATCGAGGACCTCAGCGCAAAGCCGGGCGAGCGCGAGCTGGCCCCCGCCCCCGAAGCCATCGACCTGGCGGTGCTGCGCAAGCTCGCCGACCAGCCGCTGGCGCAGACCGTGCGCGGCCCCGCCAATGTCCGCCGCTTCTGGGAGGTCTGCTCGCTGCCCGATTTTCGCACCTCGGGCGTCGAGACCCATGCCCGCTTCGTCACTCGGCTGTGGCAGGATCTGCGCGAAGGCTATATCGGCGCGGACTTCGTCGCGGCGCGGATCGCCGAACTCGATACGGTCCGCGGCGACATTGCCGTACTCCAGGGGCGGATAGCCGCGATCCGATCCTGGGCCTATATCTGCCAGCGGCCCGACTGGGTGCTCGCCCGCGACGAAATGGCGGCGCGCGCCCGTGCGGTGGAAGCCCGCCTGTCCGACGCATTGCACATGCGCCTGACCGAGCGGTTCGTGAATCGAAGGACGTCCGTACTGATGAAGCACCTTGGCAACGACCCTGCCCTCCTCCCCATTTCGCTGGAGGACGACGGCACCCTGCTGGTCGAGGATCAGGCGATCGGCAAGCTGGAGGGGTTCCGCTTTTCGATCGACCCGCATGCGGCGGCGGGCGACCGCAAGATGCTGCTCTCGGCGGGCGAAAAGGCGTTGCCGCGCATCCTCGCCGCGCAGGCGGAAAAGCTGCGCGAGAACGGGCTCGAAGGGATCGTGCTCGATCATGGCAAGGTGCTGTGGGGCACGCAGGAGATCGCCCGGCTGGACCATCCCGTCGACCCTGCCGAGCCGCGCCTGAAGCCCGCACGCGAGCTCGACCGCCTGCCCGACGGCGCGCGCGACGCCTTCGTCGATGCGCTGACCGCGAAGGTGCGCGAATGGCTCGCCCCGCTGGAGCCGCTGCGCAAGCTGCAGCTCGCTTCGAAGAGCGAGGATGCGACCTCGTGGGCGCGGGCCCTGCTGCTCAACCTGCTCGACGGGCATGGCATCGTGACGCGCGAGCGCGCGGGGATCGAAAACCTGCCCAAGGAGGCGCGCCCGTTCCTGCGCAGGGTCGGCGTGGTGTTCGGCGCGCTCGACATCTTCGCGCCCGCGCTGCTCAAGCCCGCGCCGCGCCTCGCCATGAAACAGGCGGGCATCGATTCGCGCCCGATCGACGAAGCCATGCGCTCGGTCATCCCCGCGAGCAGCCCGCTGCCCGCCGGGTATCGCCCCGCAGGCGATCAGCTGGTGCGGGTCGATATTGCCGAGAAGCTGTTCAAGCAGGCGCACGAGGCGCGCGCCAAGAGCGGCAAGCCCGAAGGCAGGAAAGGACGCGGCGCGCCCTTCGTGCTCGACACCGCGCTCGCCGTATCCACCGGCCTGACGCCCGACAGCATCCGCCGGTTGCTCGGCGCGGCGGGCTTCCGCTTCGTCGAGGGCAGGCCGCTGGCCGAAGGGGCCTTCGGGCCCGCGCTGCCCGATCGCTGGCGCTGGCTGCCGCAACGGGCGGGTGCGCACTCGGGCGAACGCAGGGGCGGCGGGGAGCGGCGGCACGACGGCAAGCCGCGTGGCGCCAAGGGCTCCGGCAAGGGGCAGCCCAGAGGAAAGGGCCAGGGCAAGGGTCGGGGCACCAAGCCCGACGGTCCGAATTCCCGCAACCGGGGCGCGCAGGGCAAACCGGCCGAGCCACGGCCCGAAAACGCCTTCGCCGCGCTGAAGGACATGCTTTCCTGAGGTGGGCCCCGAGGTAGGGAACGTGACGTGCTCGGCATGACGGCGCGCGCCGCATGACCGGGGTGCCTGCCTGATGCGGATCGACCTGCTGCTGTGTCGCCTGCGCTTCGTGCGGACGCGCAGCGGCGCGCGCAAGCTGGTCGAAAGCGGGCACCTGCGCGTCAACGGCGCGCGGGTGGAGCGCACGGCGCGGGCCGTCGCGCCCGGCGACATCCTCACCATTGCGCGCCGGCAGGGTGTCGCGATCATCCGGATCGAGGCGCTGCCCGAGCGGCGCGGACCCCCGGAAGAGGCACGCGCATGTTACAGCCTGCTTGACCGCGCGGGCTCCAAGCCACTAGCAGCACCGCGAGATACAAACGGCGCGCAAGGATAATCGCACCATGACCTACGTCGTCACCGACGCCTGCATCAAATGCAAATATACCGACTGCGTCGAGGTTTGCCCGGTCGACTGCTTCTACGAGGGCGAGAACATGCTCGTCATCAACCCCAGCGAATGCATCGACTGCGGCGTGTGCGAGCCCGAGTGCCCGGCGGAAGCGATCCTGCCCGACACCGAGGACAATCTGGAAAAGTGGCTGGAGCTCAACACCAAGTTCTCCAACGAATGGCCCAACATCACCCAGAAGAAGGACCCGCCCGAAGATGCCGACGAGCATAAGGGCGAAGAGGGCAAGTTCGAAAAGTTCTTCACCGCGGAACCCGGCGAAGGCGACTGAGTCGATTCCCCATGAAGGGGGATCTACCGTGTTGGACTTGCTGAAAAGAACGTGGCGGGGCGCGAACGAGGATAATGTCGGCCTCGTCGCCGCCGGGATATCCTATTACACCTTCCTCGCGATGGTGCCGATGCTGGCGGTGATCGTGCTGCTCTACGGCCTCGTCGCGACGCCCGAGGTGGTGTCGCGCGATATCGACATGATCGGGCGCGCCCTGCCCCCTTCCGCTGCCTCTCTGGTGGGTGACCAGCTGCGTTCGGTGACCAGCGCGAAGGACGGCGCGAAGGGCCTCGGCCTGCTGTTCGCCCTGGGCTTTGCGTTGTTCGGTGCCCGCAATGCGGCGCGCGCGATGATCGTCGGTCTGAACGTGATCTTCAATGTCGAGGAAACGCGCGGCTTCCTGAAGAACAACGGCATGGCGCTGGCGGTCACGATTGCGGGCGTGGTCGGGCTGGGCCTCGCGGGCGGCGCGATCGCCATGACCGCCGCCTTGCCGAGCGCGTTCGCCCCGGCGGCGAGCTTCGGGCTGATGTTCCTCTTTTCGACCGTGGGTGCAGGCTGCCTCTACCGCTTCGCGCCCAATCATGTCGCACCCGGCTGGCACGCGGTGCTGCCGGGCGCCGTATTGTTCTCGATCATCTGGGTCGGCGCGACCGCATTGTTCGGCGCCTATGTGGCGCGATTCGGCGATTACAACGCGACCTACGGCTCGCTCGCCGCGGTGATCATCCTGCTCACCTGGTTCTATCTGAGCGCCTATGTGCTGCTGCTGGGCGGCGAATTCGTGCAGGCCCGGTTCGAGCGTAACTGACGCGCCGCATTTGTTTCATCGACTCGCAATATTCGCAGCAACATGCTATATAGTCGGCCACCGCTGCGATTGTGGTCGCCGCGGGCAATGGAAGTTGAAAGGCAGGTTCCCCCGGCATCACGACGCGACTGGACCTTCGCCCCGCGGGGCGCACGGTCTTTTGTTGCGTCCGATGCACGCCCCTGGCCTTTCGGTATGAAAGGAATTTTCATGGCAGCCAAGGCTCTCGCCTTCGATGTCGGCGACTATGTCGTCTATCCCAAGCATGGTGTCGGCCGCGTGGTCGAAGTGCAAAGCGAAGAAATCGCAGGCATGAACCTCGATCTTTATGTCCTGCGCTTCGAGAAGGAACGCATGACGCTGCGCGTCCCCGTCAACAAGGTCGAAACGATCGGCATGCGCAAGCTTTCGAGCGACAAGACCCTGAAAGAGGCGATGGAAACGCTCAAGGGCAAGCCCAAGGTCAAGCGCACGATGTGGAGCCGCCGCGCGCAGGAATACGAAGCGAAGATCAACTCGGGCGACCTCGTGTCGATCGCCGAAGTGACGCGCGACCTGTTCCGCCCCGACGACCAGCCCGAACAGAGCTATTCCGAACGGCAGATCTTCGAAGCGGCCTCCAGCCGCCTCGCGCGCGAACTGGCCGCGATGGAGAAGACCGACGAGCCGGCTGCGCTCGAGAAGATCCTCTCGGTCCTGCGCGAACATGCACCGCAATATTACGAAAGCGCCGAAGAGGCGTAATCGACACCTGACCGGCCCCCGTTTCGACGGGCGCCCGACTGGCTTCGACGAGGGCCGCTCCCGATGGGGGCGGCCCTTTTTCGTGGCTCTTGCTGGCACGGCGTTGGCGTATTATGACAGTAACACACATTTCGGAGGCGAGAGATGCTCAACGATATCTTCAAAGCGGTGGGGCCGATCATCGCCGCCGCGCTGGCCGAGAAGGCGGGCAAGGCGGATGGCGCGAAGTTCCACTTCGGTGGCCGGGAGTATGGTTGGGACGGCGAGGATGTCGGCGGAGTTGCGCTCGACGAGCTGGACATGACCGCACCCGCGCCCAGCCGGATAGCCCTTGCCGGGCCGACCCGCCTTCGGATCGTGGAGGGCGACGCCTGGCGGATTTCCGCGAGCGGAACCGGCTCGGAAACGATCCGCTACGTCCTGCGCGACGGCCAGCTCACTATCCTCCCGCCCAAGCATGGCGCAGAAACGGGCGGCGGCCCGCAGATCGAGCTGGTCATGCCCCCGCCGCGCGCGCTGGCGATCAGCGGCTCCGGAACGATCGAGACCGAGACACTCGCGCCCGAGGCTACGCTGTCGATCTTCAGCTCCGGCGGGATCGTAGCCCGCGATGTCCGCACCGAGAGCCTGAAGGTGGTGATCGCCGGGTCGGGCTATGTCGAGGCGGATGGGCGGACCGAGAGGCTCAAGGTCAACCTGAACGGCGCGGGCCGGGTGAAGATGCGCGCGCTGGCGGCGGACCATGCGCAGCTCGCGATCATGGGCTCGGGCTTCGTTACCATTTCGAGCGATGGCGAGGTTTCGGTCAAGATCATGGGATCGGGCAATGTCACGATTCACGGCAGCCCGCGCTGCACGGTGCGCGGCATGGGTTCGGGCCACGTGCAGATCGTG
>Ga0208450_1000360_pt1 | contig 26212 bp, 20 predicted proteins | sample MalvireepMed_908_FD_184249 | JGI IMG/M metagenome (GOLD analysis project Ga0208450, IMG submission 184249) | Marine viral communities from the Global Malaspina Expedition - Malaspina viral metaG DeepMed_908 (SPAdes) (version 2) | ecosystem: Environmental > Aquatic > Marine > Oceanic | place... | reverse complement strand
GTCTGGGAAGATGATTCCTTTGAGGACTGGGGCTACCAAGCATACGGTAAAGAAGGATTCCGAAAAAAAGACTTTGAAATAAAGGAGAAATAAAATGAAAGCAAAAGATGTAATTGAATATATGAAAGAATATGACCCTGAAGATGAATTGTTAGTAATGTGGTGGGATTTTGATACATTGTATAACAATTATGATAACTTAACTGATAAAGAATGGAACAAGGTCATTAATGCAACAGATGGATATGGATTTGATGGAATCAGTCAAGATGTTTATGAAATTCTTGAAGAAACTTTATTTGAAATAAGAAAGGAGAAATAAAATGAGTAGTTACGACCAAGGATACACTTGTATTGAGTGTGGACATAAATATAATGATGAAGATGGAGACACAGACGAAAGAATGTGCAATGAATGTATAGATAAACTCTCACACGAAGAACTTGTGGAAAGATTAGAAAAAGCAGAAAGCATAGAAAGTGCTATAGAGACTTTAACAGGAAATTATCCTGAAAAAGTAGAAGAGAATTGTGATAGCACTTGGTTTAAAGCTGATGGTAAATGGTATTTTATAATGATAGAAAAATGTGCAGAAAATGTAATGGAGGGAAAGGAGAAATAAGGATGAGTCCAATGATTAATTATCAACTATATTATGAGAGATTTAAACAAGGGTTAGAAGATTGTTGGGGAATAGCAACTGATAATTCAATAGCAGAAGATAATAAAGTAAAAATGATACGAGATGTAAGTAGAGCTACTCTTGATGGAGAACCTACAACTGCAGATGAATATAATGAAGAAGAAGATGTTCAATTAGGTGCATCGATTGTGAAATCAAACAGAGAAGTGTCTGGTGTGTTTATGGTTGATGGTAAAATAAAAGATGTAGATTACTTTAAAAAAGGTGAGGAGCTGTAATAAAAAATAACTGTTATGTATAGAATTGAAGGAACAATAGATTTAAAAATCAGTAGGAAAGAACTAGAATTATTACTAAATTCATTAAAACTGACAATGTCAGTCATTAAAAATAAAAGTGATAATCTGGACTTGTATAAAAAGTTGCTAGGGGACCTAATATATGTCGAAAAACAGTGGAAAGAAAAAGAAGAAGAATACTATAGAAATCAAGAAACTAAAACCAGGGGATAAATTTGAACTTTCTATCGGAAGTGAGATTAAAGGCGTTGTATTACGTATTTCTGACATGGGAACAAGTGTGTATTGGTATTCTATACCTAATCACTGGTTTAAAAAGAATTATGATGAAGAAACGCTAGTAAATGATAATGGCGATTATTATGAAGGTCTTGACACATATTTTTATAAAAGAAAAACATCAATATCATCAGAAACAACAGTAAGGAAAATAAAAAACAATGGGACTACGCAAGTTGAATAGTGCTGTAAAAATGTTCACAGTGATGTTAATGGGTAAAGGAGATGCTAAACGAATGAAAAAGTTAAGTAAGAAATTATTAGGCATGAAACTAAGAGGTCGACCAAGAAAAAAGAGTGCCAAATAAAAAAGCAAAAGATCGGAAGCGTAAAAAACATAAATTAAACGAATGGCTAAAACGCAACGGCAGAACATCTAACCAAATTAAAAAAAGGAGAGCAAAGGATGCAACAAGCAATAGAGGCTTCAACATTTAAAGTAGCTGAAGTCCCAATTCAATACGAAGGACTTGTAAATCCAGAAGACTACAAGTTCATAGTTAACACAAAAACTTCTGAAGTAATAAGCTGTATGACTAAAGATTACAGACTTGTTAGCAATCAAGAAGTAATAGAAAAATCCCTTCCACATATTGAAAAAAGAGGTGGTACGCTTACTGAATGTAAAATGTTCGGTAATGGAGCTAGAACATCTTGGACATTCCAGTTTAAGGATCATCCTGTAACAATACAAAACGATATATTGTACCCACAGCTAAACATAAGAAATAGTTATGATGGATCAGCAATGGTTACAGTGCTAGGTGGTGTATACAGATTAGTATGTTCTAATGGAGCAATTATCGGTAAGATATTTGAATCACATTCCGAAAGACATACAGTATGGAACACTAACTTAGGTAACGGTCTTATTGGTGACATGGTTAAGAAAACTATAGACAGCATGGAAAATGTGTTTACTAAAGAATTTCCAATACTGTTTAATACCAAAATAACAGATAAGGACATAGTAAAAGTAGTAGAAAAACTACCTGCTAAATATAATGAAGATGCAGTTAACTATATACTTGCTCACAAGCCTAAAACATACTGGGACTTGTTCAATCTTTGCACATGGTTACTTACTCATCGTGCAAATAGAGACCATGAAACAACTCATAAGTTAGAAACGGAAATATACCATTTTGTTCGTAAAATGGTTCCTAACATAGCGGAGGCATGATTATGGCTCACATAGGGTTTGAACGGTGCCCTGTGGTAATACCTTACTATGGGGGGAAATGGGAACTTTCCAAACAGCTAGTTCCTATGATTCCTCCTCATAGTAGGTATATAGAAATGTTCGCAGGTGGTCTTAGTATGTACTTTAGGAAGCCAAAAGCAGACGTAAGTATCGTTAATGATCTTGATAATGATATAGTAAATTTGTATATTTCAGTACTCGAAAGGTTCGATAAATTTAGCGAATATATTTATTTGCTACCTCGTTCACGAAAGCTGTTTGAAGACTTCAGAAAGGAAGTAATGACAACAAAATCTGATATACAAATACCTGATCCACGCAGAGCTGCTATATATTATTATGTTATTAAAAACTCTTTCAATAAGAATCCATATAACCCATTTACAAAAAGTGAAAAGCGTGGAGTTTGGACATCTGAACTTGCTGAAGAAGTTAAATGGTCAAAGAAACAATTAGATGGTGTTATAGTAGAGAATTTAGATTTTAAAGAGCTTGTAAAACGATACGAGCCAAGAGAAGATGACTTTTGGTACATGGACCCACCATATGTAGTAGCAGGTGAAAAGAAAGACTATTATTTTCATGATTTCACAATGGAAATGCATAATAACTTACTTGGACTTTGTAATAAAATAGATTTATGTGATGCAAAGTTTATGGTTAGTTATGACGATAGAGATGAAGTCAGGGCATTGTATAGTAAATATAAAATTAATGAAATCAGATGCATATATGCTGGAGCGTCTGACAAAAAAGAAAGGGTAGAATTGGTAATAACAAACTATGAGCCGCCAATATACAAACAAACAACAATTTTCTAACGGAGACATTACACCAATGGGAAACATAGATGGTATACAGCCAAATAATTTTGAGGCCGAACAAGCTGTATTAGGTGCCGTGTTACTAGGAGGTACTAATACTTTTGAGTTAGCTAATGCATGGATAAAAAATATACAAGCATTTTATCATGGAGATCATAAAACAATATGGAAGTCTATGCAAAACCTGTACAGACAGCATGAGATATTAGATGTTGTAACTATATCTAATGAGGCTAGAAAGTATTTAGAACCACATGATAATACTAAACACTTTGCTTATTATATAACTGGATTATATGAATCATGTCCATCATCTCAAACAGTTGAAGAGTATGCTAAAATAGTCTGGGAAAGATATATAAAACGTGAAGCAATAAGATCAGCTAGATTACTTGCTAAAGTAGCTGAAGATAATACTAAGACAATAACTGAAGTTTTATATAAGCATGAAAGATTTGCAGAAGAATTAAGAAACCTAGAACCAACAACTAATGTTGATGTTGCTAATATAATTGATGACACATTAGACCATATAGAACGTAAAGATAATATTATACCATTTGGTATTGAATTTTTAGATAGAGCAGCTGGTGGCATGACTAGACAAGAGCTTACAGTTATTGGAGGTAGACCAGGACATGGCAAATCAACACTTATGATTAATATAGTTAGTCGCTTAATAAACGGTGGATATAAAGTAATGCTATTTAATCGTGAAATGTCTAATACTGAAATGATGAAGAAGCTTTTATGTATGGAGTCACAAAAGCTGGATTATGACAAAGTAAGAAAACATGAGCTTGGTAAAAAGGAGAAGAATGAACTATTAGATGTAGCTGAAAGAACAAAAGAAAAGTATACTAATTTAATGATGTACGATAGTATAAGAACATTACCTGAAAGTTTACGTGAAGTTAATAGGCATAGGCCTGATGTTATAATAGATGATTATATACAGCTTATTGATATGGAAGGGGCAGCTGATCAAAGAAGGCTGGAAGTTGAGAAGATAATGTACGAATATAAGTGGTTATGTAAAAAGATTAATTGCAGCTCTATACTTATTAGTCAACTAAATAGAGAAATTGAACGCAGAGATGATCCAGTTCCACAGATGTCAGATTTTGCAGAATCAGGAGCTATAGAACAAACTGCTGAAATGGCAGCTTTTGTATATTATCCATTTAGCACTGACCCTGAAATGTATGACAGATTTGAATCAAGAATTATAGTAGCTAAATCAAGATATGGCAATATTGGTAGATTTGTAGTTGGATATGATGGTAATGTATGTAAATTCTTTGAAAGTGTTAATGAGGCTCGAGATGGCAGAATTAACTGGTAAATACATGCTCCCTATTATAATATTTAAGAAAAGCAATTTTATTTCAAAAGAATGTAGAATATGTGGGAAGGACATACTTTATAAAAAACAATACTATTATACTAGCCCACTATCTGGAACTAAGTTAACAGTATGTAGAGATTGTGGTGTAAGAGAATATTACGGTACTAAAGGTAAGTATACTAAAAAGTACAAGAAAGATTTAGTGAATAAAAAGGTATTTGGTATCAATGACAACGATTAAAGCTGTAATAGGCATTGATCCTGGTAAATCAGGTGGAATAGCTATATATAAAGGTGGAAATACAATAGAAGCATTACCGTGCCCAGGTTCTCCTAGAGAGATGGCAGACTCCGTCAACATCACTGTCAATAATTTTGTAATTGACGGCATACCAACTAGTAAGATTTTAGTTGCTATAGAGAATGTACATGCTTTTCCAACTGATAGTAGGTCAAGTTCATTTAAATTTGGAACTAACTTTGGGACATGGTTAGGAATATGTGCAGCAAATAAATTAGAAGTGGAACGTATAAGTCCAATAGTATGGATGAAAAAATATCGAGAACATGTAATTTATGGAGAAATACCGAGGGAAAAACTAGAAAGAAAAAGACATTTAAAACTGTTAGCTAGCTCTTATTTTGTAGATGCTAGAGTAACATTAAAAACCGCAGATGCAATATTGATTGCTAAATATAAATTTGAGGAGTTGGTGTAAGGTGTTTTTAGCAGCTGGGAGTTATCCTTTCGCTCACTGTGAGATTTCATCTTACCCGCTCCTCATCATTAACGAAAGAGGATAACATGGAAAAGTCACACATGGATATAATGGAGGAAGTTTTAGAAGCAAACTTAAAAATGATTGAAAATATTAAAACACTACGTGGTGAAGAAAAAATGAATGTATTCTATATGATTGTAATGAATTTACATGAAACAACTAGTAAAATATTAAGATATATAGAGCCAGCTAGGTCTTAACTAGCGGCTAGTTTTTCTAATGCGGCTGCTATTTCTGGTGGTAGTATTTGTTCGACTGCTTTTTCAGCAACTTTCTGAGCTTTTCTAGCTTCGGCAGTAGGATACAAACCAAATTCTTGTTGTACAGCCCAACCAACACGACCTTTTTTCATTTGAGGTATGTGTCTTTCAACTGCTCTTCCTAAAAATGTATTAAGTATCCTAATTTTTTTAGACAGTCCAGTAGACTGTGTAGAAGGATCATATTTCTCAAGACCAGATAACAATGCTAATAATGATTCTTCATCTATGTTAATTAAATCTAACATAACACCTATATCAAGCAAATCAGACATTAAAGGACCTCCAAATGTACTAACAATAGGACCTTTACCATAAAAAGCCTGTTTTATTTCATCATCATCACCAGTGAACGCAACTGCAAGCTGTTTTAATCTTGTAGCAGTATCATGCTCTATTAAATTTGTAAAATCTACACCCATTAACATTGATGCCATAACAGGTGCTCCAAAGTATGCAATAGCCATTCTATATGCTTTTTGTAATCCTTGAGCATTCTCACCTGGTAGCAAACGTCCTTCTTTTATATCATGCTTAGCTTCTCTTACTATTTTAGCATTACGTTCAAAAAACTCAAAACTATAATGCTGAAACTGAAACATGAACCTTCCCCATGATTTTGTTAATAACTTCGATTTAGCATAATCTGCATAATCAAAATGATTCAGCACCACCATATTTATAGCATAATTACGAGCTCTGTTCATAATTTGTTTTTCCATCTGCGGATCAGTGATATCAGGTCTTTTTGCCTTTAATACTTTTTTAAACCTAGGACCATCTAACCAATCATACATCTGTGCAAACGCTATCTTAAAAGTGTGTCTTCTATTAGAGTTCTCTGCTTTTCTGTGCAACCAACTTGATTTACCAGCTAACCAACCAAACTTTTCAGATATTTTCTCCAATGCGCTTTGCTTTACAAATGTATGCTTATCAGTATCAGGATCATATTTAATTACTTTAAATATGTCAGCTTTCCCACTTATTTCACTTTCTAGTAGCTGTGGTGATGTTTCTTCAAATAGTAATCCAACTTTTTTTAATTGATCATCAATAGATGACTCACTAATACTCATTCTGTTAATAATATTCTTTGTACGTCTCACTTGAAGAGGACCCCACTCAACATAATCTAACAACCTCTGAAACCAGTTCCTAGCAGCTCCTCTAGGATTTATACCTAGCTTGGATATAAATTCAAAACTAAGCAATGTTTTCATCATAGCAGCTGTTTTTGGTGATAGATTAGCATTACCATTAGCAGCTACATGCAAATCCTGTATATAATTTACCAATGACTGAGCATATCCTTTTGCGTCACCATCAGTTTTGTAGACACTTTCAATGGTTGTTAATGAATCCATAATATTTTTGTCCATAAATGACAAATAGTTGAACCTGTTAACATCATATACATAGTTAGTAATTGAATTTAAAAAATTCCTACTGTACTCATAATCAGAGCTTCTAGTATAAGTATGACCACTTACATACCTGCTTATACCATCAATAACTTCACGTAATGTTTTTGTATCTTTGTTCTTCATATATGGGTTAGAAGCTGTTTGCAGTTCATCAAAGCGAGGCATTAAGCCATCCATAAAATCAACTGTAAGGTCTCTTGTATAATGTGGAAAAAAACCAGCCCCTTCATAACGAGGCATCATTTTAGCTTCTAATTTGTTCCTAATATCTCTAAGCTCATGCTTTGTAACATCTGTATCTAAATATTTTAATCTAGAAATAATAGAATTAATACGAGCTCCAGTACCATGACGAAGCCTAGTATATAATCCATCCATAAGTGATTGATAACTTGTTAAAGCTTTATACATATTATCAGAAATATCTTTACCACTTTTCATCTTTACATTTATTAAATCATTCTTAGATAATTTTATTCTACTCTTTCCCTTTAAATATGGCTCTTTTTTCTCAGCTGTCATTGCATCAAACCTTGCCTTTTCAATCCTTGGCACATCATTTTCAATCATATACAACATATCATCATAAACTTCTAAATATGTAGTTGACACAAGTTCATTCAACTCTTTATATATCGATTCCATATTTTTCATAGCATCAGGATCACCATCTTTATATTTAGCTCTTTGCTCATTCAATCTGTCATCTAATCTTTGAGCTTCCTTCTGAGCATCTCCCTTTTTCAACCCGAGCCTTGTGACGAGTCCTCTGTTAATAGACTCCTCTTCAAAATGCCCTAACATTGTTTTCATTGCAATTTTATCAGTAGACTCATGTGCCCTAAAATAAAAATTAGACAATTGCATATTGCGAAGTAATGAACCTATCATAGGGTCTTTCTTAGCATAATGTGATGTTTGCCAAAACGTAGTTGCAAACTTTCTATCTAAAGTATTCTGATTCATATCGACAATAAGATCATCAAGCCTACCTTTGAATGAGCTAAGCTGACCTTTTGTAATATCAACACTTCTAAGTGCAATATCTTCAAACTCCATATTAAATTCTGTGCTAGCTAACCTGAATGCAGCTTCATATGGATTGACTATAACATTTTTAACTTCAGACTTGTTAGACCACTTTTCTATTTCATCTGCCATTTTACTAGCATTTGGAAGACATAGATCACCTAGTGCCATTTATTTCTCTCCTCTACAGTTCTTTTTAAACTGATCCAATATTGTTTCATCCCTTAAACTCTTAGGTCTGTACTTACCTGATATTTCTTGCATTTCATTAGCTGTTCTTACAGCTTCTCTAACTCGCTTAACATTATAGTAACGCTTATTCTCAAGACTATACCCTTTAAACAATCCGCTTTCAGCACTGCCACCATTCAATATGAACACAGGATTCTTCATCAAGTTTCTAACTTCTTGCCTATTTTTACCCCTGTTAACTATACCACTTGTTAATACATCATTTGCTATAGCTTTAACTTCTCTCTCTATTGATGCTCTTACAGCTAAATACCTTATTGGGTCTATAACATTGTTAGCAATCATATCTGCCTGCAATCCATTCATCTTGCCTAAATACGAGTCAGGATCATAACCACCTCTTGACCTAGGGTCACCAAACTCCTCACCTTTACCAGCTAACACCATGATATTTCTATAAAAATCCAGTAAATGATCATTCATTAAATCAAAGCCACTGCTAATTCTATTAGAACCACGCTGCCAGTTGATAGTATCATAATCACCCATAACTCTAGTAAGCTCTCTATCAAAATTTGGAAGCTTAACATGTCTTAGAGATAACTGTACACCATCACCAATATCAATAGAATGTTCCCTCTCATCAAAATTACGCATACGAGTTCTTTCATTAAAGAAACTGTCAAACTCAAATTCAACAGTTTGTATAATTTTCATAGCTTGGCGTAAAATATTCCTGTCTACATCAGGTAAATTAAACTTTTGTAAATTACTTTCGTATTCACTAAGGAACTGAAGACCTCTTGAATATCTTTTAGACTTTTGATATGGCATAGATACTAAACGATTCCTAAACACACCAATCTTATACCTATCTCTAGGTGACTCCATAAAAGAAAGTATAAACTTTAATCCATGTTTTTGAACACCTCTAGATAACATTCTTGTTTCGACTTCATAAAACTGAGACAATGTTGGATATGTTGATAAAAAATCCAGTTCAGGTTTAGTAAGAAGTGTCGTCGCATTGTACCTTAGTATGTCACCTAGATTATCAGAATTAGAATAAAACATCTTTCTAATATCTTTTATCGCTTGTAAATCTGTCTTAGCTGCTGAGCTTAAACTGAACGAGCCACCAAGAACATCTTTTAGAGTATTTATTGTAGAATATCTTACTACAGCTTCTTTAGTTTCCCTACCTTCAACAGGCACATAACTAAACTTTGTTAAATCCTTAACTCGTCTGGTCTCCCAATATTTTTTAGGAGCAAGGCTACTTATTTTCTTCTCTATTGCTTTTATAGATTTATCTATTTTCTTAACAATAGCTTGCCTGGCTTTATATGGTATCCTATAATTGTTCTTAACAGACTCTTGATTACTTCTTAACTTTGATAAAATCCATGCACCAGAATTAAAATTGCTAATAGCTTTTATAATACTCTGCTGCATATAATCAACAGAACCAGCATAATCAGATGCATTTCCAGACCTTAGTGCATTATACCAATCATCCATAGTCCTAACTATACCACCAGTTACACCACTATGAGCTCTATGCTTTTTACTCTGATTATTTTCAAATATATCCGCTTCGTAAAAACGTTGCATAGCTCTTTCTGCAATATTACCTCTCTCACCTTTTGATATATTAGTAGAATTTTGCTTTATACCTTCACCAGGACCATCAAAAATATTCTTAGTTGGAAAATAAAACTTTTTATCTTTCCCTTTTTTGTCTTTGTATGTCCTAAAATTATCTTCGCCTGGTCTAACAAAATATGATTTAAACTCATTAGACAGTGCATGCATATTGCCTTGAGCATCTTTTCTCCAAGCTAATTTATAAAACAGTGACTTACTTAAATCTTTATTGAACTCAAAAAATCTGTGAGAACCTTCGTAAACATCATCATATCTAACCTGTCTCTGCTCACCTGTGCTTTGCCATGTTTTCTCACCTGCAACATTTAAAAATCTTCCATACTCAGACATCATTATACTAATCATATCCTGTTCTAATTTTGTTAATGGTCTATCCTCTTTTCCATCTTCACCTAAATGTCTAAATATTCTTATACGCTTAGAAACCTGCTTCCTGTTTATCATATTATTAACATGATTAACATTAATCTCACCAGGTCTAATACTGTTATCAAATTCAGGAAATAAAAATTCTGATTTCCATGTAGTAATATCTCTCATTAGCTGAGTATTAACGCCACCATCTAAATCAATCAAATGCTGTGACTCAAGAGCCTTTCTTTGAAGATAATCAAGAGTATCAAAGTCAATTACAATTCTACCTTTATCAGGTTTACCTGTTCTTGGATCATTTGTGAACAGTAAAGTCCCTGGCATTGACTTACTACCATCAGCATTAGTTCTTACATGTTCTTTCATAACTCCAGGGTCTTTAAAATTTCTAAACGATATAGAGTCTAAAAAACCTAGCATTCTAGAAAGCGTTTGTACAGTTCCAATAGACTTCTTAGCTAAGTCAGCACTTGCAGCCATTTCTTTAAAGTTAGCATTTATCTTAGTAACTGAATCAGTCCAGCTGAAATCTATTGGTCTTTGTAAATCTGCAGGATCAATGGCTTGAACAAAAAACTGTGAAGCTCTGACAACATGTCTTTGCATTGCACGATTTGAACCATAAAAATAATGAACTGCATCAGCATCGTAGTCACCTTCAAAAACATTAACAACATCCAAGCTGTTAACCATAGTTGCTCTACCATAGCCCTTACCAAGAAATCCCTTTAAACCAAGAATTGCAAAGTCATTTGGTCTTGTACGTGGCTTTCTACTAACCATTATACCTATCTGTACATTTTTACCAAGCTTACCTTTTTCTTTCGCAAATTCTATATCTTCAAATAACCTTTCTAATGTAAGACCTTGCTCAAACACTAATGTATCCCAACTCTTTTTACTAAATACATCTTCTGGCTTTAACACCTTAGCACCATCTACAAGTATCATATCTCTGCCATTATTAATCATGTCTGCAATTCTTACATCTTTCTCATGAGCTCCTATCATTATCTCACCACGCTGAACCCATGTACCGTCACTGTTGACAAGTGTTGGCTTTAGTCTATGAGCTGCATCGGGAACCTGGATTAAATATGACTGACCACCGTACCTTACCCTATCTTGATTATCAATATTTGATTTTCTGCCATTAAGTATAGCATTCATATATGAATTGTATAGCTTGTTCTTTACATTATTTTCACCAATAGAAAGAGGATTAGCTTTATTTGATATAGACAAATAGTTCATCATAGATGTCAAATTCTTCGTCCCACCACTTTCAACTGATGCAGACAAACCGCTATCACCAAGTGTTTTCATCATAAACTGTCTGAGCCTTACTGGATTATCAGCCAGTTTACCCATTATCTCTATACCTGCCTTCACATCATTTTCATATACTTCTCTCCACAGTTCGCTAGACTCTTGATTTTTCATCCAGTTATAATCAGAAAGTCCCTCAGCTGCTGCTTTAATTGACTTATCAGCTTCTGGTTTTAAACCTATTGAATTTAATGGAATCTTTCTTATCTGTTCTACACCAAGAGAAGGTCCTTCACTCAACTTTTCAAACTCCATATTGACTAGAGATGAATCCTCACCATCAACTATCTTACCTCTATTAAATGCTTTCGCACCAGACAAAGCTAACACTACATCTAAACCTTTATTGGCTTTGTTACTAAATAGTTTATCTAATGAATCACTATAAACAAATAAGGTCTTGCCCAACAATAAAGTAGTTTTACCATCTCTGCCACCAGAAGATATAACTGGCTTAATAGGGTTTCTAGAGTTAGGATCATTACCTATCATAGCATGCATAAATCTCATCATATCTTTACTAACAAATGCTATACTATCATATGCTGAAGCTTTCTCATGAGCGCTACCCATAACACTAGTCCAATCCCACTCCCTTTTAACTTCAGGATTTTTCTCTAAAAATCTTTCAACCTCACGCTTAACAGTTGAATATTGTCCATCATTAACTATAGCGACACCAAAATTATTCTTCTGGAACATCCTACCTATAACCATAGCAGTCTTACGATCTTTAAAATACTTTGCGTACACTTCCTGCATACTTAAAACTGTATTTCTTTCAAATCTTACAAACTCTTTAGAATTATATAATTTAATACGTCCAGAAACTTTAGATACATCCAACTTATCGTTAAAGAAATCTTCTAAAAAGTGCTTAGTTTTACCTGTAAGCATATCTTCAAACATAATCTGTCTTAAAGCAAATTCATAGTCAGCATCGGTAGCCCTAGCTGGGTCTTGAATCCTTTCATATACTTCATCCATCCTGGCTCTAGCTTTTTCTTCGATTCTTTTATTATTAGAATGTCTTTTTACAAGATCACCATAAGGATTAGCTATCAATGGAAGACTTACTCTACTAAAAGCCTGGGGCTCCATACCTTTTGAGAGTTCAAATATAACCATACCTTGTAAGCCAGGCCGATTAGCATCTATTAAATCTTCGCTAAATGCCTCATTCAAATTATCTAACTCTGATTTTAAATAATTTCTATGTGTATTAATTTCATCCCGAGCTCTTTTTGGAAGATTTGCTGTAGCTCCAAATAGATTAAGAAACCTTTTACTTACCCTATTACCGTACATATCATAAACGATGCCTTGAGTATCTATTGTAACAGGACTTAAACCAATTTTATCAGTTAATCTATTCCAATTGTTAGACTGTTGAAACATCTCACCGTGAACTATATTACCATTTTCATATTTAAATGTATTAACATGGCGCTGATTAAATTGTGACCCAATTAGCTTAACTATATCTTTAGTAACTTCTTTTCTGTAATATGGTTGATTTTTTGATGGTAATTCATCAAACCTAACCCACTGATCACCTTCTATTCTAACAGATATTCTTTTTAGTGCATTCCCAACTATATCAGATGCAGACCGTCTCTTAACTGACGTATCAGATAATAATAAAGATTCAAATGTAGTCTTTTTTACTTCTGATGATTCCAAAGATAAATCAAAACGATCAACTTGATATTTTTCTAAAAAATGATTGAAGGTAAACTTTGGATCAGGATAAGGCAAGAACACATCATCATTAAGAATATCTCTCGCCATACGTTCTTCTAGTTCAATCTCCCTCTTTAAAAAATCTGGCGTAAAACCCTGACCTTTTACTCTTTCAGTCATATCTGCTTGAACTTCTTTTGTAAACTTCTCCATATTAATCTTAAATCCACTCTTGGATTTAGGCTCATATGCCATAACACCTGATTGCGCGAGCCATGTGAGAACTTTACTTTCACCACCATATGTAATATATTGTGTTAAATCTCTCTTAAACTCTGGATTTGCAGTAGTTGGTAACTTATCTATAAAATCAATCAATGCTTTTGTAGCACTGCCAGATGTTTCGCCAGATTGTACTCTAACTAATAGCTCAGTAACATCAGCTCCATCTAAAACTTTCTTTGGAGTTACTCTTGATACTATACCATTACTTCTTCCTACAATACCATTTACAAAATTATTATATTCTATAACACCACTTTCAAATCCTATTGGAATAACTTTTTCATCTATTGGAGATATTTCAAACCCTTGAGCCTTTCTATTAAAATCAAATGTACTCCTCGCAAACCCTAATTCAGATAATTTAAATAAAGAGTTTGCATCATCCATAGTTAATCCACTGCCTTTTATAGCATCTTTATGCAAGAAGCTTATTATGTCCTGATGAAATGATTCAGACATAGTCTGCTTCAAACCATGCCCCTTTAAAAAATTAATAAGAGCTTCAGCTTTGCCAGCTTCTATACTTAATTCATTTTTTCCAAACTCAATCCTATCTGGATATAAAGCAGTGGAACTTTGTAACTCAAGTATTCTACCAAGAGCTCTTTTAATTTTACCAGACCTTTCCTCTCGTAAATCTTTATCAATAAATGTTTCTTCAAATGTTATCTTAATAGAATCAATATCTGTTATTAGCCTTGGCTTTGCAATCCCTTCACCTTGAAGCAATCCAGAACCTCTTAAATAAGATGCAAGTTTATCACCATCTTCAAATCCACGACTAAATATATCTTTTACTTGTTCAGATACTTTTATAACAGAATTTTTGCCAATGACAGGCATATAATCATCAAACGAACCTGAGTATGTAAATGGGTCAGCGTATGATGTTTTATTTGGGAATGCTCTATTGACACCAGCTTCAGAAGTTTCTATAGCATCATAAATACGCCTAGCTAACTCAGATGATTCAATTGTTCTATGTGTTTCTGCAGTAGGCATTTCAGTAGCTTTTTCAGCAGCTTGGGCTCCAATAACTAATGATACATACCCATCAAACTTTTTCCATAAAGCTTCAACAGCTGCGTCACCACTCAACGTAGTTCTACCGTCGGTACCTTTAATAAAATCAAGCTTACCATCTCTTGCTAAATCTTCAAGAGCTCTGCTAGGCTCTATTGTATTAGGAACTCTGTATGTTTTAGCTACAGAATCATATGTAATATCTAACTCTGGTCTTTCACCTAGATTATCAGCTTGCTGTATTTTTTCAAGCACAACAGAGAACTCACGCTCAAACCCTCTAGCATTTACAACAGCCTGCTCCTCAAAAAACTTTAAATATTCATCAACAGTCTTTAATTTAGTATCTTTTTCAAATGCATCTACAATCCTCTTTCCTTCAGCTACACTGATCTGATCTAAATTTTTATGAAATCTACCTTTACTAATTAAATGATCATATATAAGATTAAACTTAGTATTACTCTGAGCAATTAAACTAATCTCGCCTTTTGGTAATGGTGGTGTAATCACTTCGTTAATATCGCTGTATACACCTATTCCCTCAGCTTCTTTCATAGTCCTAGGAGTAGCCTTGTTATTGATACCATTTTCGAGTGGATTATGTATACGATTAAATGATGGTATACCATGTAATTGTCTCACATCGAAACCTAATCCATATAGGTTTTTACGTACTTGGTTTATATCATTTGATGCTAAATCAAATCTGCTAGTGTTCTTACCTAACTGCATAAAAGCACCAATAAGAAAGTGTGGAAGTACATCATGTATATCAGGCTCATAGTCATCTAAAAACATATTAGCTAATGTATGAAAATTAAATAGTATACCTCCAAAAGCCATCCTCATCCAATTAGCCTGCATATTACCTAATGACTGAGTTGTCGACCACTTCATTATCCTTTTCCCAAATTTTAACCTCTCACTATCAAGGTAATCTCTTAACACTGCCTTAGATTTATCCTTACCAAACTTCCTGTCAAACTGACCAATCACATCTTTGCCTTGAAGATCAACAGTTGGACCAGTTTTACCCCTTGGGTCCTTTGGATAAGCTATATAAGACCCACGCTTACCAGTAGCTTCATCAAGATATCCTGGCAACACACGTCCATAAAACCTAGCAGTTTCACCTAATTGTCGCTTTGTAAAATGCTTATAAGGGTCTTTGGCAAATGTAGCTCTTACACCAGCCCTAAAGTCAGGAAGAAATTTAGCTGACTTGCCGCGTGGCTTTAACCATGATATTTGAGAAAATGCTATACCAGTAGCCGCTCCCCACAATGGAGCTGTCCAGTCAAACTCATGATCTTCAAAGGTTGAGAATCCTTCAAATACAGTATCAATTAAACCAAACATTAATGCATCATTAAGACCATGACCAATAACTCTCATAAGTCTTGGATAAGTCTGAGCAAGTCCCTGCTCAGCCATTAAACCAATAAAGTCTTGTAGAGGTCTAGTTTTTAGGTTGCCACTGAACATCTCTTTAACAGCTCTAGCTTCTGTACTTGTCATTTTACCAGTAGCAACAGCATTACCTATATAGTTATCCATATGCCCAATAGCTTTTCTTGAAAAGTTTTCAGCTAAGTCTTTATCAGTCTGAGCTTTACGAACAAGGTTGCGATATGTTTTAATAGACTTTCTTCGTGTCGAGCTACTGACACCAGCTTTAATACCATCTCTTGTTAAATTACTAATTACAGAGTCAACAGCTTCTTTCCCAGCTCCTTTAATAAAAGGTCTAGCGGCTAGAGATACTGCTTTTACACCAAGTTTCATTGGAGCACCAGCTATAAATCCAGCTAATCCACCAAATGCAGATGTATATTTAGCTAGTGGGTCTTGAAGGTCTAGAAACTCCTCCTCTTTTATAAACGCACCTGGGGCTCCGAAAGCAGCAACATCCAATGCTGTCCATAAACCAGCACCTACTGCATTTAAAACACCACCTTTGGATTCTTGAGCATCTACTTGTGGGACATCTACGAAAGGACCGCCAAGTTTTGGAGGTTGTAGTGTCTGGGATTCCTTTCTTTGCTGAAGTATATTAAATATCTGAGCTTCAGTTGCTACAGTGCCACGTTTAGCTAGCTCTTCTCTAATCCGAGCAGTTAAATTATCAGGCAAGTTCTTTCCTCCTTATCTATTAAAATCTAAAACTTGTGCCGAAGACTTTGCAATGTCTTCTTCAAGCAATGAAATACTTTTTTGAACCTCTTGTATTTCAACTAACTTATCCCCCCACTCTGTTGCTGACCTCTCATACTCAGCTACAAATTTAGCAATTTCAGGTGTTTCAGATATTAGCTCTAATAACCTTTCCCTACCTTCCATAACATCTTCATGCGTTACTCCAGTAAGATTTGACATTCTTTTCTGCTGAGGGCTATCAGGATCATAAAATGGATCAGCTGATTGAAATGGTATACGGTGCCTCTTTAAAGTTTCATTTATATAATTTGCCATTCTAGAACGTTGTTGGAATGCTATATCTCTTTCACCTTCCAATTTACCAACCTCTACTTCATAATCTTTGATGTCTTCCGACAATGCCAAAATATCTGCCCTAGCCCCAGCAGCCCCGCCAGTAACATCAGCTTCCAATCGTCTTGTTATATCGTCAAGTAAAACAGCGTCCACATCTTCATCATATTCATAAGGCTCTCTACCAAGTCCAGCTGCTATTTCATCACCTCTCTGTATTTCATAATCACCAGAAGTTATCTCTGACATCTCCAAGTTCACACTTTCTAGTGCAACTCTGCCTGTACTAACACCTAAAAATGGTTCAAATGATAACGACTCTCTAACCTTGTCTTCACCTCCATATAAAATACCAGCTTTTGTAAGAGACTTTAATAGAGGTGATTTAGCATCAGTCAAAGGGTCTTCGACTTCCTGAGCTTTCCAATATTTATATTCAGCAGCTACTCTCTCACTAAATTGTTTTGCACTTTCTACAGCAGAAGCTTGCATTGTAGCTGAATCAGATGAACTCATAAGAACTATATTATATATTTCAGTTTCATCATTCTCACTTAGTCCTAATTTTTTTCTAACTTTATTAGACATTTTTTCAGGAACTAATCTATCATCGACCTCCTCCATCGTATATAAACTAGATAATCCAGCTAAGACTGTACTAACATCTTGACCTAAAGCTTGCGTTAAAGTTGCTTTAGTTGAAGCTAAACCTTGGTATGCATCTTCACGTCTACGCCCTTCTTCTCTAAACATTCTCTCTGATTCATACTGCATCATTGATAATGCCATCTGCATCTCGCCCATACGAGACTCTCTCTCTGATGCTAGAGTTTCTCTATAAACACCTAATATATCTGATATTCCATTAGCCATAATTATTTATCCATTTTAATCAAAAGGGCTCCAAGTAGTAGCTGATTCAGCTTGTTTAAGTTCATAGCTTAGCCTTTGTTGCTCAGCTTTGAGTCTATCTTCTTCACCTGATTTCCATTCTTCGAGACCCATTATTTGACCACCTAATATATTTTCTAGTCCAGTCTTTGTAAATCCAAACTGCTTTCTTACCTTTTGCCTTGCTCTCTTTAAACCTCTTTGAACAGTACCAGAATAACTTAATCCAGTCTTGCCAGCTAGAGTCTCACCAGACTGTTGAACATCAAATAATGATTCACCAGCACCATAAGTAGCTTGACCTAACTGCTCACCAAACTGTTCTTGAAAAATACCCATCTTTTTACCATATACATCTTCTAATGATTTACCAGCTGTAGCTAGTTGTTTTTGCTGATCCCGTATATAATCTCTCTGTTTGAATGCTTGATTACGCTTAGTGATAGCACCAAGAGCCATTCCACCAAGAGCTAAATAAGGCATAGCTGTACTTATAAGTGAAGAACCAGCTCCAAATAACCCCATACTTGCAGCTGAAGGTAAAGCTGATGCAGCTTGCGTAGGTCCGTGAATTAAATTTGTAATTTGTTCGTAACTTAAACCAGCGGCTGCAAGGGCATCTTCAGTGGCGTCATCTCCTGATTGACATTCAGCTACTTCACCATCATAGTCATAGCTTTCGCAGTATACTTCTTCATACTGCTTAGACTCATCATTCCATTCAAATACTACTTTAGTATTAATCTTCATTTTATTATTCCCATGACGAACCAGTCCAACCAGCTTCTCTAGCAAGAAATTCAAGTTGACGATTATATTTAGACTTACCACCGAAGGAGCCGAAAAATGGATCTCCTTTTCTTCTTTTAAAGAATCTCAGCTGAGCATCAAACCATTCTTTACTGCCTTCTGTCTGCTTATTTCCTTCTACATATTTATACTCAGGACCTATAACAGGACCTACGTACTCCATAACATCAGCTTCAAATATACCTTGTTCATCTGGAGTTAAAGATTCAAAAGCAATATTCTCCTGTCTTCTAGTTTCCACTTCATCAAGTTCCCTTTTTTTCATCTGGGCTGCAAAACTAACATTCTCATCATCTGATTGAAGGTATTCCTCTAAATCATCTACCGATGTCGCTTTACTAATCGCTTCTAATTGAGGATGTACCTCTGCTCTAGCTGCTGCAGAAGCTCTCCGAAATGCTTGCTGAGTATCTATCTCACCTGATCCAGCTTGCGTCTCTAACTGCTCCATCCTTGTATCTTCTAGTTCTGCACTAGCAAGTCTTTGCTCCTCAATACCTTTCCAATCTATATTTGGAAATGATTCATCTAACCAATCAAGATAACTTTCCTCTGTAAATGTCTCCAATTCACTAGCTGCTTTGTCGGCTGCAGCTTTATCTTTAGCAGCCTTTGTAGCAGCTGCTTTTTTAGCAAGATCATCTCTCTTAGCAACTTTATCTCTATATTTTTTAGCACCAGCTTGACCTACTCCAGAAGCAGGAGTAATCATACCCATCTTTAGCATTTGATCCATCTCAAATTCCTTCAAATCTTTCTCATCTGGGTCTTCACCTTTAAATAAACTTTTATATAGACCCACACCTAAAGCTCCAATACCGCCTATAATCAATTTACCAGGAAACCACTTAGCTCCTTCTTCACCTGGCATTTTTAAATAGCCAGATACGTCTACTTTTTTAGATACATCTTGATGTTTTGATAAAGCTGCTTCTTGTAGAGATGCAATTCTTTTTCTTTCTTTATCTTCATCAGATTCTAAAATATCAGCTTCAGTTTCAGCAGCTCCTTCAATAAAAGCAGCTTCATATGTTTGAGCTCTTTCATGCTGTTTTATAAACCTGTCAGTCTTTCCTTTAAGTAGCTCTCTCTCCTCTGGTGTAGGGTCTCTCTGTGCAGATACTTGGTGAGCCAACAAATCAGCTTCTGCTTCAGCTCTAATTGCTTCCCTGCTATCGCCTACGACACCTCTAGTGATTTGCTCAAGTTTTACATCAAGAGATTCCTGTTGCTTTATATCTATTTCTAGTGCTTCTTCTTCCTTTGTTAGATTAAATGGAAGTTCTTCTTCTGTAAACTCTCCCATACCCATTTTTTCTTCATATTCTTCTTGTGTTGTAACACCAGCTGCTTCATAAGTAGCTTCAGTAGCCATCTTAGCTGCTGTAGGAGAGTATATAGCACCTTCTTCTAAAACTTTTTGATAATCACCATAATCACTAGTACCAGGAGCGAAGCTCTCTTGGTATCCTATAGCAGATAAAACACTCTCTGGAATTTCTCTACCAGAAATAGCACTTTTATAAGTAGTTCTTGTCTTTGTCCTACCAAGCAGTGTTTTATATTCTTCTTCTTCAGCTACTACACCAGGTAACTCAGCAGCAATATCTTTATATTTTGCAAACTCACTTGCTTTTTTACGCTCACCAATAATACCTATTATATTAGCAACACTAGCACCTACTTGACCAATCATTGACTGAGTCCTACCAGCTTTCCATTTTTCATGCTCTTTAGCATACTCAGCTGTAGCTACATCTGATAATCTTGATTTGTACCTGCCAGCAGCTTTTCCAGCTGCCTTATATTTACTTATTTGTGGCATAATCCATTTTAATTTACGAAATTTAACATTATGTATCTAATAGTTTCTCGACTATATTCCTATACAAATGATATTTCATGTTCTGATCCTGCTCCGTCTTGAAAATATAATTTATTATCATTTTTTGTGTATACTTTTCCATAGTTAGTATCAGCAGTCGGAGTTGTAGTCTCCTTTAAATTTAACACACCGCTTTCTAAAGTCAAATCAGCATTAGTTGATGGAGCATTTGTTCCAATACCAACTTGACCTGTAGCTATAATAGTCATTCTTACTGACCCAGCCACGGGAGCGTCATAATCTCCACCAGTAACAAATTGTATATTTGAAGTCGCAGAGCTATTATTTTTAGATTCTAAATAAACAGTATTTGCTAAAGAATTTCCATATAATGTACCAGCGTCTCCAGTAATACCTAGTAAACCATGAACAGCATTACCATCCTGTCTCATTTCAATTTTAGGATTGTCAGTCTCTGGATTATTGTCAGTATCAGCTTCTAATATAAATGTAGCATCAGTCAGTGAAGATATATGTAAATTACCCTCTGGGGCAATTTCGCCAATACCTACATTACCATCATCATCAATTGTCATTCTTACTGTTGGAGTACCAGCATCATCCGCATCGGAAGTAGCAAAAACAATTTTGCCAGGTGAAGAATCAGCATCAGAGATAGCATCATTAGCAAATTCTATATACGAAGATAAGGTAGCACCATCAGCGTCATCTACACCATAAGCCTCAATACGACCTAATACCTCACCAGCAGTAGTATGGTCTCCAGCAGTAAATGTGTTCACTGTAGCCGTACCTGATTTTTGAAATTTAAGAACACCAGCGTGTGCTGCTGTAGCCGTTGCTGACCAAGCACTTAATTCTAAAGATGGTTGACCAGAAACTTTACTGATTTCTAATATAGAACCAGGGTTATTATTACCTATACCTACATTACCAGATGCATCTATTCTCATTCTTTCAGTTGCTGCAGCTGAAGTATTAGTAGCAAAAACAAGTTCAGTATTATTAACAGATGAAGAAAACGTACCGTCAGCTTCAGCCCATATAGCAGCACCAGACAGTACTCCATCTGTGCCACTTGCCTCAAGTGGGGACTGAAAAACTATAGCACCTAAAACATCAGCATCGACTACTGTAGTTTCAGCAGTTGAAAGAGTAAGTACTCCAGCAGCTGCTGCCCCAGTGCCAATTCCTCCACGAATTTCTAAATCAGGCGCAAGTGAAAGACCATTTGCAACGCCTCCAGGATTATTGTTACCAATCCCAACCTTTCTATTAACTATAACATCATTCTTTACAAGTAAATCCTTCTGTATTTCTAAGCTAATATCAACATAATCTTTCCTATCTCTAATAGGACCTGACTGAAACTTTAAATTGTGTATAACACCGTTATGTTTTACTACCCAATACAAACCTCCATCTGATCTATACATTAGAGTAGGTTCACCATTAGGAGTTAAATTAATAGCATCAGGAGAACTATTAACACTTAACCTTCTTTGTGAAGTATGCTGGACTGTTCTTGGATTAACTGTTTCTTGTCCAGGCATTATTTTACTGGCTTTACTCTGTATACTATTGATATATCGTTTATTTTAAAAGTAGCTATAACATCAGTCCCTGCTATTCTAACATAAGCAGAATAAATATTATTAATAGATGAAGATGGTTTTAATATAGCTGTTTTCCATACACCACCAGTAGAATCTAGTGTTTGACCGTCATACAATGTACTTGTTGCTCCTCCTGCGGTCCCGTCTTTAAAAGTATATGTAGTATATCCACTAGATGTTTGAGCTACTAATGTTACAACTGCAGTTGTATTAGAACCTGCTTGATATGAAACATGAACAGCATAAACTTTTTTCCTAGCTGCTGGGTTACCAAAATCTATTTCCTTAGTTTTTATATCTAAAGCATCAGCTAGCTTAGGTGAATCAGTCCATTTTACAAAATAATGAGTTACTCCAGAGCTAGCGCTTGCAGCAGTAGCAAATATTAAATCTTCATTTTCGTTAATAACAAAGTTAGTCTTAAATGTATCAAAATTTCTATTAGTAGCATCATGAGTTCCTCTTACCCAGCTCCTAGTATCGAGATCATATATCCAAACATAAAAACCAGCAGTTGATGTATCTTCAAAAACAATGATCTGCCTACTCTTAGGAGTATAACCAACCATAGGTGTCATAGATGAAGTAATTTGACTAGGCCAGTCTATAAGCTTCTGACCTTGTTTCTCTGTTAAATTAGTAACTTTCTGTCCATCGTATAAAAATACACCAAGTCTATTAGCCCATGCTATACCAAAATCAGTCTTAAATACTTGGGCAGGATGTTGTATTCCTCTATGTTTATATACACCTTCTACAAATTCAACATCTTGTGATATATTAATTATATATAATGTTTCTTCTTTAAAACATAACAACCTATCATTAAAATTTTCTAATTTAATAATATGATCACCATCGTTAACTGCGACATCTATTCTATTAGATAATGGAAATATATCAAACTTATTAAATGGGGTCTTGAGTATTGTGTCACCCATTCTAACAGTCCTATCCTGTCCAATCATTTTTACATCAACATTACCAACATAAGCTCTACCATTAGCTATGGTAGCAGTTTTATATCTTGAGTAAACTGACTTTTCATCAAAATTTACACCAGTTTCAGTTTCAAAGTTCCCAACTAAGTTAGGTTCCAACATATATTGTTTATCAATGAAACATATATATCTGTCATCATCATCAAATAATATGTCTTCTTCATGGCCAGTTCTTATTACTCTAGCTACTCCATCTAAAAAATCATACTCTATTTGTGGCTTCCATGTCTTATCTTCAAGACTATGTATATCTTTCATATATAGTTTTACACCAGTAACTCTAGGATTCCATTCGCTCCTCCTAATAATATATATAATTGAATCATTAGCATGTGTAGCTGCTGTTGTTAACTTATCGCCCCTCACAACTGTCAATGTATGAGTAGATACACCTGATATTTTCATCACTTCTGCATCAATAAGTATCCTATCATTAGCTTGAAATACACTACCATCATCAACAACAAAGGTAGTTGCAGTAACATCACTAGTAATATTTCCAGTGTCATTAATTAAATTATCTGTTCCTCCAGCTTGTAACGCTTGTTGATTAAGATAAGGACCACTATAATCAAATGTTAATGTTACTTTAGGGCACATACCTTCAGCAGCATCATCACCAGATCCAAATACGCCTAACTCTGTACCGCTAGTCCCATCTATATATGAACTTGCATCATCTACATTTTTAAGATACGTCAGCATACTTTCTTGCCTAGTAGCTCCTTCACCATATAAAAAAGTTGCGCCAATAGACCACTTTGTATCCCAATAAGAACCTTTTTTGCCACTACTTGGAACTGCAAATTTATAATCAAATTGAAGAGCTCCTAAATCTACATCTACTGACGTAACATTACTCGTAGCTTTGAAAAATTCCAAAGAATCTATTAAAACAGATTGAACACCAGCTCCTTTCTCAATTGATGTAATAGCTACAGTATGATATTCACCAGTATTAAAAAATGTAAGAATGACAATAGCTGTTGCAGTTGCAGCAGCTGACAATTCAAATGATGTAGTACTATTCACAGTCGCTACAGTCGAACCAGCTTGAATACCATCACCAGTTACTTTCATACCAACTTTTACAGCTCCACTATCATTAACATGTGTAACTTCAGTATCAGTATTTGTTGTACCACAACCAGTAAATTGAAATCCTGTCTCAGGTCCAGCATCGTATGGAAATTCAAAAGATGCATGACGAATATGAGAAGCCGAACCTGTCGCATTTCCTGAAATAGATGTAACACCATATACACTTCCTGTAGAGGCACTAACAGCTGTAGCTGATGATGAATCACCATACCTTAAAGTTACTCTATACTCTAGCAAATCAGAAGATAATGCATAAACATTATATGTATTAACAGCAGTTATTTTTAATCCTACTTTTAATCTGCCTATTTTACGAGTGGTAAAATTACCAGCGCCTGCATCAGTCCACAAAGCACTAGAACCTATATTGGCAGTTTGCTTGTCAGCTGCAAAAGTATAATCTGATTGACTATCAGTAATTGATACTAACTGGGTACCAGTATCTTGGTTTTCATCAAACTTTCCCACTGGTCTTTTTAATGCCTGTGGAGTTGCAAAGAATCCTTTTATCTCAGATGGTTTATTGCTGTTTTTAAATAGTGTCCTATCAATAAATCCGTACCACTTATTTGAACTTCCACGAGAAAATGTGCCGTCACTAACCCTTAACGCTCCGTCAGCAGCATAATAAACAGCTTCTGGGTCTGTCCCACCCAAATCAATCTCATCAAGAAACCAAGCTTGAGCCGCTTTACTAAATATATCAACTGTCGAATTTTTATAATCACATAAAGCAAAAAATGAATCGTCGTTAGACCAACTTGTTCCACTTAATGTTCCAACAGAGTTACCTAAAAATTGTACATCCTCAGAGCCTCCAATAACTCTTATATTCATTGTATTGCTAGCTACTCCCCTTGCTTCCCATGTTCCGTTATACTTACTTGTTCCACTAATATAAATAACAGCTCCATTGCTAAAACCATGACTTGGAACATGTAACAACGCTTTGTCATCACCATTAACCGTTGCTGTTACTTTGATTATTGTTTTTATACTTGCAACAGCAATTTGCTGATAATCGGTATTCCAGTGGAATAAACCATGACCTGGTGTAGTTGAAGAAGCTTGATCTATAAGATATGTGGAAGTACTTATATCAGTAGTTCCTCCAATCGTAGTAATCTGCCCCATTTTATCAACAGAGCAATCTTTAGCTTCTATTAGTTGCGCATCTAAAATATCACGCTCAGCCGATACTAAATTTAAGCCACCATGAAAAGTATCTAATGTAACACTCTGTTTAGGCATTATTATTTCTTATTTTTTCTTGCTGGTTTCTTTTTCTTACGACTTTTCTTTTTCTTAGGTGGTCTTCCTTTCTTAGTACCGTATGTTCCTTGTCCGTATGGCATTATTTTTTCCCTCCCCTCTTCCAATTATTAGCGTTCTGTGGAAAACTACTTGCCTTTAAATAAGCCAGCAAGTAAATCTGTTACTACATCAACAACCTTTTCAAAGAAGATTTGTTCCTTTGCTTCAGATACGAAAGGGATGTCAATCTTCTCATTGATTTTAGTTGCAATTTCTTTTGCCATTTCTTCTGATGCTAAATAGTCACCTACCTGGTCACGCATTTTATCAGCTTGGGCTTCGGCAAGTTCAACTAGCATTGATTTAATATCCATTAAGATACTCCTATTACTATTGTTATTACTATGACTAGTATCGCCATGCCACCAGTCATCCAATTCTTCCAGCCTTCAAGGTTAGAAGTTCGACTATTAAGTTTACATAGCTCTCTTTCACTACGTTCTACTATAGTCTCAATTCTTACTACTCTGCTATGTATGTCGTCTCTGTATT
>Ga0208450_1000353_pt1 | contig 26570 bp, 33 predicted proteins | sample MalvireepMed_908_FD_184249 | JGI IMG/M metagenome (GOLD analysis project Ga0208450, IMG submission 184249) | Marine viral communities from the Global Malaspina Expedition - Malaspina viral metaG DeepMed_908 (SPAdes) (version 2) | ecosystem: Environmental > Aquatic > Marine > Oceanic | place... | reverse complement strand
CAGGTTCAGTGGTAAGACTGGACCATCATCCTATCTGTTATACAATGAATTTACTGGAAGATTAACAGAGACGGAGAAGGAAGATGACGAGTGAAAGAAGAAGAGTAGTCTGTGACGTAGAGACTAATGGCTTGCTTCCAAAGGTAGACACTGTATGGTGTATAGTGTGTAAGGAATGGGATACAGGTGACAAGACTTACTTTACACCTGACACATTGGACCAGTTCGAAGAGTTTGCCGAAGGAGTAGATGAATGGATAGGTCATAACTTCATAGCTTATGATCTACGCGTACTACGTAAGATACTAGGTGTAAAAATAAAACCATCCCGAGTATGGGACACACTACTTATATCTCGTTTACAAAACGCTAACCGTGAAGGTGGTCATAGTTTGGCTAATTGGGGAAGGATACTCGACTTCTCTAAGGGTGACCACGATGATTGGGATGAGTACAGTAAGGAGATGTTAGGTTACTGCGACAACGATGTCGAGTTAACCTATCGGGTAGCGGTTGCCCTAAAATTAGAGGGTGGAAAGCGGGGGTCAAGGTTATCGGAACAGATTGAACATGCTGTTCAGCATATCCTTGAGAACCAGAAGGAACACGGGTTTGCACTCGATGTACCTAAGGCGCACAAGCTTTTCACCCTAGTTAAATCCCGTGCGCAGGAATTAGAACGTAGTATCTTAGAAGAGTTGAAGCCTATTGCCAAGCCAGTAAGTATGGTGAAGCCACGTTATAAAAAGAACGGCGATCTCTCAACCGTGGGCCTAAAATTCCTAGGAAAAAATTGGAGCACTGCGGCTGGTCCAATGACTAGGATTAAGTGGCAGGAGTTCAACCTTAATTCACCGAGGCAGAAACTAGAGCGTCTTGAAGGACATTGGGACCCAAAGATACGTACTAAATACTATCGTAAGCTACTTGACTTACGAAGACAGAAGAAGCTGACAGCTGAGGAGTTCGAAGAGAAGTCAGCCCGTACATGGCAGCTATGCGATGAGAATTTAGAGACTATACACGATGATGCGCCTCAAGCATTACGTTATCTAGGTGAGTATGCTATGTGCAGCAGCCGTAGTAATGAGATAGAAGGATGGTTCGATGGTCTTACTTCTGATAATCGTGTGCATGGTGGTGTCTTTAGCATTGGCAGCGGCACTCATCGCATGTCACACCAAGCGCCGAACATGGCTAACATACCAGGACGTGATAGTCCTTACGGTCCTGAGTGTCGTAGCTGTTGGACTGTGGATAACCCTGACACATATTGTTTACTTGGTACTGATGCAGTGGGTATCCAGCTACGATTACTTGCTCATTATATGAATGATCCCGACTATATAAAGGAGGTAGTAGATGGTGACATCCATACAAAGAATCAGAAGGCGGCATCGCTTAAGACGAGAGATCTTGCGAAGACGTTCATATATGCTTGGCTCATGGGGGCGGGTTCAGAAAGAATTGGAAGAATTATTGGAGGCACACCTAAAGATGGAAAAGCAACAACAGATAGATTCCTCAACAACACACCAGCCCTCGCCGAATTCAAACTACATCAAATTGCCGGGGCAGCTAGAAATGGAGGACTTGTGGGGTTCGATGGAAGATGGATCTGGATCAAGTCAGAGCACTTCGGTATGTCCGTCTACCTCCAAGGAGGAGAAAGCTGCGTAATGAAGTGGGCTATGTTGGACTGGCATCGTAAAGCTAGGCAAGCAGAGCTAGACTTTAAGCAAGTGGCTGTAGTTCACGATGAGTTCCAGACAGAAGTGTTACGTGAACACGCTGATCAATTGGGTGAAATTCAGTGTCAATCTATCCGTGACGCTGGCAAGTTCTTTAAGCTTAACTGTCCTATGGATGGTGAGTACAGGATAGGTAACAACTGGCAGGAGACACATTAAAATGTATCCTATATTGATTTGGGTAGTCACTGCCTTATATGTAGGACAAGCTGTTGTATCTACATGGTATGGTCAGTATGCTCATACTATTATTTTTGCTGGCTATGCTGCTGCTAACATTGGTTTAATATGGACCATGAAAGGATGAAGTATAATGCCAAGTAACCCTGAAGTACAAATGGAAGAAGAAGATGCCATTACTTGTATTCATCTATGTATGCAATTAGGTGCACCACATCCACCCTTCTCTGGTTCTTTAGAGAAAGCATTTCCAGGGCAGATCAACCTGACTGGTGCTCCTCTACGTACCATTCAAAATATCTGGAGAAAATACTACGCCAATGACAAGGCAAAGCATGAGGAGGTTAACCTACTAAATGAGTAAATTTATTATGGCGTATCGTGGTACACTTCGTGCCTACTCTGCCAAAGAAGAGTGCGTCAGTGCCGCTCTTCATACTCTACATCCAATAGAGGGTACGCCTGATCTCGTAATCTATGAAGTAGAAGAATGCGGGAGCTTAACCCGTGAACATATAATTGCAGCACAGAAATTGAAAGCTGAAGAAGAGAATAAAAAAAGTCCTTGACACCGGGGCTTTAACATGAGATAATAGGTGTATAGGCTAACAAAAGCAAGGAGCTTAAGACCATGAGTGTACAAGCGAAAGCAGTGATCAAAGGGACTCTTTACTGGCCCTTCCTTGAGCGGACCAATCCCATGAAGAAGGGCAAGTGGACTGTTGATCTCGGGCAGTTGAACAAGACTGCTATCAAGACTCTCGAAGAGATGGGGCTGAAGAGTTCCGTCAGAGAAGATGATAAGAAGAAAGCGGAGAAGGCAGACAAGCCCTTCCGTGGTTCTTACATCACACTTAAGACCGGGTATCCTCCCAAGGTATTCGACAAAGCACGTAATGATGTCGAGCCCGATACTATCGGTAATGGCACGGTAGCTAATGTTCGTGTCACCGCCTATGACTATCCTGCTGGCGCAACTTGGGATGCTGGTAGAAGTGGTGGCTTCAATGCGATTCAAGTTACCAACTTGGTTGAGTTCATCCGCTCTTCCGATATGTCTGACTTTGACTTTGAAGGAGATGATTTCGAAGACGAGGACATTGGTGAAGCAGCTGACGATGAATTCAGTAACGATTAACTAGAGCCGAGGGGAGTTACGGCTTCGAATATGGAGCTAGTGTTGAGTGTAACTTAGCCGCTCCCCTCGCCGCTTCCCTTGTTCCTACCTTAGAAGGAGAATCTTAATGCCAAGGACTGCATTTTCAAAGGGAGATAAAATGAAAGCTGGCAACGTTAAGCTTGGCTGGAATGAGCAGATGAATGCTAAAGAGTTCATCGTCAAGGTTTCTGGGCTAGTTCGTGATCCAGTTAATATGATGCGTGAAATGGAAGGCGATCTATATATGTCAGATTTCCAGAAACTAAGCAAGGCGGCTGACTTTCTGCACCTTGCTTCAGAAGAAATCAAAGCTAGTTCTAAATTAAAGGAGTAACTATGTTAAAGACCAGAAACGTAGTGACTTATACACGTACTAACGGTGAAGTAGTACAAGGACAAATAGAACGCCTATCAAATAGGCATCAAGCTGTTTATATTAGAGATGTAAAGACGAACAGGATTGTTGCTGCTCCAATGAATAGGGTACAAAAGCTATGACAGGTAAGACACTAGATACTCTCGTCAAAGATATTGAAGGGCTGTTTGATGGTAGCTGGGAAGAAACAGAACATTATACCGATGACAACCTCGATGATATGTGTGAGGCTATCCGAAATGCAGTGAAGACCTCGTTAAAAACAGCGAGTAAATCACGAGAAGCCTACCTCCGTATGTCCAACATCGGCAAGCCTGATAAACAATTGTGGTACGAGCATCAGGACCCGGAAGTGGTAGGTAAGGAGCAACTACGTCCGGATACGTATATCAAGTTCCTTTATGGTCACATCATCGAAGCTATGCTTCTCTTCCTCGTTAAAGAAGCGGGGCATATTGTGACTCATGAACAGCATGAGGTTGAGATTGAAAATGTCAAGGGCCATATGGATTGTGAGATCAATGGTGTTCCCGTTGATGTGAAGTCAGCATCACGGTATGGGTTCGAGAAGTTCAAGAACGGAGAACTCTATAATGATGACCCCTTCGGTTATATCGCTCAAATCTCTGCGTACGCCCAAGCCAGAGGCAAAGATCAAGGTGCCTTTCTGGTTATGGAGAAGAGCTTGGGCAAACTTGCGGTACTTCCTGTGGCTGATATGGAGATGATTGATGCCGCAGCTAGGATACGCCACATGAAGGAGGTTGTAGAATTAGACACTCCACCCGAGCGCTGCTATGAAGCTATCGAAGATGGTAAGAGTGGTAACATGAAACTATGTGTGCAGTGCTCGTACTGTCCTTACAAGGAGGACTGCTGGAAGGATTCCAATGACGGACAAGGTCTATACACGTATCTTTATAGCACTGGTCCTCGTTTTCTTACTACTGTTGTAAAGGAGCCTAGAGTTGAGCGATACAAAGGATAGAATCAAGAAGGTACTCAATGGTCTTTACGTAGATAATATGCCTAACATTACAGTCAAGTCAAAGTTCAAGGACGATCTTGGACTTGATAGCCTTGATGAACAAGAGTTTATCATGGACTTAGAAGATGAATTTAATATGCTTATCTATGATAAAGAGGCTCTATGTTTCACCACTGTTCAAGATGTAATCGATATCATTAATACAAAGCTAACAAGGAGAAACAGCAATGAGTAACAAGAAGGAAGTAGCAGACATTCGAGAAGAGTGGCAGTTCACGCTACGTAATAGTGATCTTTCTCATTCTATTCCTGTTCACGGCAGCTGGCTCACTGCTGCTATGTCACAGATATGGGACTATATTGATCTGCTTGAGAAAGAGTTGATTGCTTTGCAAAACGAGCGAGGCATACTTGAAGATAAGTTACAAGCTAAACTGGAACAAATATCATATCTTCATCAAGATCTTGCTTATAACCAAGAAGTATATGGTCCAAAATACAAGAAGGACAAGTCTGGTGAAGCCGAAACATAATAAAAAAGCTAGACGTCACGGTAGGTACAAGTCTGGTCTTGAATACAAGATCGCTGAGGACTTGAAGGCTAACGGTGTCTACGTTAAATACGAGACATGTAAGATCTCTTACACTAAGCCCGTGACATGTCACACCTACACGCCTGATTTCGTATTGCCCAACGGAATCATCATTGAGGCAAAGGGCCTATTCTCCAGCGCTGATCGAAAGAAACATATGTTCGTCAAGGAACAACATCCTAATCTCGACATACGTTTCGTCTTTGGTAACAGCCAGAACAAACTGTATCGAGGCAGCCCTACATCTTACGCGAGATGGTGTATGAATAAGGACTTCCTCTTTGCGGATAGGTTGATACCTCTTAGCTGGATACAAGAGGATCATAAATGACTACTCATTTAATTATCCCTGACAGTCACGCTAATCCCGAACATAATAACGATAGGTTTGAATGGCTTGGTAAGTACATCTATGCCATGCGGCCTGACGTAGTTATTGATATAGGGGACTCAGCTGATATGCCTTCACTGTGCACTTACGACAAGGGTAAGCAAGGATATGACAGCAGAAGGTATACAAATGATGTAAATGCTTATATAGATGCAATGGAAAAAGTATGGTGGCCCTACAAAAAGAACAAGAAGAAGCTACCAAGGCGAGAAAAACGCCGAGGCAACCACGAGAACAGGATACGTACAGCAGAGAGCTATGCTGGTGTCATGAGTGGCACGTTTGGTATCGATGATCTATGTGAGAAGGACTTTAATGATAATATAAACGAGTATCTATTTGCAGGAGAGCCGATAGATGGAATTACGTATAACCACGTATGTCCTTCTCCTATTCTCTCTACCCCTCTTTCGTCGGTTAATCTCGCTCGTGCTATTGTTAAGCAGGAGCATAAGTCTTACACCGTTGGACACACTCACTTCCGAGACTTCTATGAAGAGAGGGGTAAGCATACTCTTGTTGTGGGTTGTTACTTCGATCAATTCCACGAGTTTGCTGGTCCTGCTAATGAAAATTACTGGCGTGGAGTAGTACTATGCAACAATGTAGAAGATGGGAAGTACGATCACAGCTGGGTATCACTGAAAGCATTGAAAGAAGCTTACGGATGAACACGAACATTTCATTCGAAGAGTTACGCCGTCGTATCTGTACCAAGTATGACGTAGAAGAGCTCTGTGATATCATGGAGCTAACACCTGAAGATATCTTCGATCAAATGTTTGACCGAAGTAAACATATAGAACTCTTCGAAGATGTCTTAACAGAACTGGATTACGATCTTGATGGATAATTATCAGACCTTCATCCACCAATCCCGGTATGCTAGGTGGCTCGAAGACGAGCAGCGTAGGGAGACGTGGAAAGAGACAGTAGATAGATACATGAAGTTCATGAAAGACCATGTCAATGTATCTGCTTCTGACTACACAGATCTTAGTTATGGTATAGAGAGTATGGGCGTCATGCCCTCTATGCGGTGCCTCATGACTGCTGGCCCTGCTTTGACCCGTGATAATATGGCTGGCTTTAACTGCTCCTACACTAAAATAGATGACCTTCGTGCTTTCGATGAAGCTCTCTATATTCTGATGTGTGGTTCAGGTATCGGCTACTCAGTGGAACGACAGTACATAAGCAACCTACCCCCCGTACCTCATTCTCTCCAGATCAACGGAGATAGACCTATTATAGTGGCAGATTCAAAGATGGGATGGGCAGAGGGGCTCAAGCAAATACTCTACTCAATCTTCGCCAAGGCTGTCATACCACGATGGGATCTCAGCAAAATCAGACCAGCTGGGGCAAGACTGAAGACCTTTGGTGGTCGAGCAAGTGGACCTGAGCCGCTTGATGCACTACTCCGCTTTGTTACCAAGACATGTATCAATGCAGGAGGACGACAGCTAACCAGCCTAGAGTGTCACGACATCATGTGTATGGTTGCTCAAGCGGTGGTAGTAGGTGGGGTACGTAGGTCAGCGATGATCTCGCTCTCCAACCTAGGTGACAACCAGCTACGCCTATGTAAGTCAGGACAGTGGTTCGATCAACACCCACACCGTAGCTTCGCCAACAACAGCGTGGTCTATACTACCAAGCCTGATACTCCTTCCTTTATGGAAGAGTGGCTCTCCCTAATGAAGAGCAGATCAGGAGAGCGTGGTATGTTCAGCCGTTTAGCTGCTCGTGCACAGGTGGAGAAGTATGGTAAGCGTGACCCTGACCACGAGTGGGGTACCAACCCGTGTAGTGAGATCATACTACGTCCACACCAGGTATGTAATCTGACTGAAGTAATTGTGCGCAGTAATGATACACTGGCAGACCTAAAAAGAAAGGTACGACTAGCTACCATTCTTGGTACCTATCAGGCTACGTTAACTGACTTTAAGTATATCCGTAAGATCTGGAAGGACAACACAGAAGAGGAGCGCTTACTTGGTGTCTCTCTCACTGGTATTCTAGACCATTCTATCTTAGGCGCGGTATCTAATCAGGCAGAACGATGGTTACGAGAGATGAGAGAGGTAGCTAATGCAACTAACAAACAATATGCTAAACGGTGGGAGATACAACCGAGCACAGCTATCACCTGTGTCAAACCAAGTGGTACCGTCTCGCAGCTGGTAGACTCAGCTAGTGGAATCCATCCTAGACACTCTAGATTCTATACTCGTACGGTTCGAGCAGATAAGAAAGATCCTCTCACGTCCTTCCTTAGACAAGCGGGTATCCCCTTTGAAGATGCCGTATCGGATACCAGTGGTAATACCGGAGTATTCTCATTTCCTATTGCTGCACCTAAGGGGGCTAAACTACGATCAGAGTTATCTGCGCTTGATCACCTCGAGTTGTGGAAACAGTACGCCGAAGAGTGGTGCGAACACAAGCCAAGCGTTACGGTCTCTGTCAAAGATGACGAGTGGATGGCTGTCGGAGCATGGATGTGGGAGAACTTTGATCTATGTAGTGGGCTTGCCTTCTTGCCCTATAGTGATCACGTCTACGCTCAAGCGCCGTATCAAGAGTGTAACGGACGAGATTACACCGAGCTAGTCAAGATATCACCTGATACGATAGACTGGTCAGGTTTAACAGAGTTCGAGAAGGAAGATAACACAGCCGCCTCGCAGACACTAGCTTGTGATGGCAATGTGTGTGAACTGGTAGACATAGGAGATGTATAATGCCAAACATAAAGTACGATGATCTAGGTAACCCTGCCATGACACAAGAGGAGTTCGACAGACTCAACACCATCGAGGATGATGGGAACCACTCTCTTGTACCGGGGTTAGTCGAGCAGGAAGAAGCGCCTGACTATCATGCTACAGAATGGACTATCGAAGATCCTATCGTTGTTCGAGTAGTAGATAGGATAGCTGAACGTAGCGAAGAAGGAATGAAGAAGTATGGTGTGTCTATGGAGCGTGACGACATCTCCATAGTGGGCTGGATTGACCACACCATCGAAGAACTCCTCGATGCCTCTGTCTATCTTGAAAGACTACGGGTAGGGATGGTTAAAATTGAGGAAGAAAAGAGAAAATCGAGGTGGGGGCATCTTGTCTGATGTGTCCAGTATGTTATTTTCCACTACTAGTCACTATTTTTAGTGCACTAGGACTAACCACCACCCATATATGGATCGATAGCAATCCATTTATTTCAGGCGTAGGTGTTGGCGTTGGATCAGTGGCTTTATCTTGGGGAGTTTATAAGCTATATAAGTATTTCACTAAGCCAAAGGGGTGTGGGTAGAAAAAGACCCCCAAATGGGGGCCTAAGTTGGGTAATTACGGCTTCTTCTGTCCTGTGAGCCGTTTTAAAGCCCCCACAAGCGCTTCTCTGTGCTCTCGGGTGGTACCCCTGCCGAGGGGTGTCTTATCGCCTACCAGTGCGTAACGTAGAGGCCCATTTTTGGGTAGTCCCGGCCCTAGAAAGTTAAAAGCCTTTCCTTTGGTTAAAGATCGCCAACTACGATTAGGATGGCCTACCGGAAAGTTATAGGTGTACGTACGAATGTTCCAGTAGATTACACCAGCCAGTCTACGGCCCCACCAACCACTATGATAGATGTTCCAATAAAACTCGTCATCAGCGTATAATTTGTCTGACCAAGTACCACCGTAATGATAGCGTTCATCGTGCCTATGGCAATACTTTAGTAGCTTGCTATTAAAGAGCCAGCGTAACCCCCAAGGGGCTGAACAGCCATCCGATAGACCAACGTGCCACTTAGGGGGATTGAAGTTTTGCTTAGCCAAGGTTAGATGCCGCAACTAGAGCCTAGAAAGTTACCAATCTTATGGAAGATGCTACCAACAGCAGCTATATCAGACTGGTCGATACCCCAGTAGCCGAGTACGGCCATTGATAGGCCAGCAAGGGTGTTCGAAGCTTTAGGGTTCTTCTTGGCAGCATCGGAACCGACACCGAATACGTTACCAACGTAACCTAATGTTTTAGGAAGAAGGTTTATCATGGAATCTACTCCTTATATTATCTGGATTATGAAAGTATATAAAGCCTGTGACGTTATCCTATTTGCTACCGCAAGGTACATTGGATTAACTTATCATGAAACAGTTGTGTGGTTATGGTGCGTGATATGGCCTCTTTATACTATTTTAATAACCGTTTGTTATTTTTATGTGTTAGGTAAGTTACGTGCTACTCTCTCCAATATTAAGCGCCCCCAATAGGCATGTCAAAAGGAGTCTCTAATGCAATTACATTATCTGGATTAAGTCTACCCTCTTTCAACAATCGTTTCTCATGGTCTTCTAAAGTTGGAACATTCTTAATATCTTTTTCTTCTAATTTTAAGTCTTCGAATGTTCCAAGAGTATATCTTTGAGAAAGAGTATCTCCTTCTCGAGGTCCAAAGAGTTCTCCAAACCTATGCACCTTACCTCTAGAGCCCACAGCGGGGAGTCCTTTCTTTTTATCATTTACACCTAGTACATACTCCATTTTTTTAATAAAGCTCGCATCCCTTAATTTCTTTTCAGTTGTACCCAATGCTTTAAGAACTTTTTTATCCATAGGCATATCATATTCATCAGCAATTAAAATTTTACCTTTATGCTTTACAATATATGCTGCACCTAGAGTAGTCTTTAGGGCTCTCTTTACTGATGGACTAAGGGCTATATCAGATTGATACCCTGGTTTGCTTGGATCACCATAAGAGGCATAAGTAATTTTATTCTGACCTTTTTCAATTCTACCTAATGTAATCTCTGTAAGATTCTCTAATTCTTTTCCCCTAAGCACTCCTTCATCTATAATTCCCTTATATCCTGTAAGAAAATTAGCCGCTACTACCCAACTAGCATAAGGTGCGAGTTGAAAAAGACCGCCACTGTAACCTAAAGTAGTTTTTTTATCACCAATTACTTCATCACCTAGATCCATATCAAGGGCCTTACCAACATTTTCAGCAGTTCTTTTGAAATCCCGTTTGCCGTTCTTTGATACTACTGTATCGGGTGCGCCTATCGTTTCTAATATTCCCTCAGGCTTATGAATAGGAATATCGATCTGATCTCCGATACCAATCTTGTTAGCATCCTTGATCTGCGGATTAGCAGACATGAGATTAGCTACAGTAGTGTTGTTGTCCCGCGCTATCTTACCGAGGGTATCGCCACTGACTACAATATGTGTCGCGCCTAGGACATCGGCACCTTGCTGACCTTTGATTAGATCGTCGGTCTCTAATCCCTCAAGAGCCTTCTCGCCAGCTACTGTACCGGCTATACCAGCAGGAAGAATGGGGGGCTTATCCCCTTTCTTTTTAATACGCTCAATAAGTTTAGATATTTTATCTTTAGTACGTTCTTCTGCTTCTCTCGCCTTCATACGCAGAGTCTTTGCAGCACGATCTTCTTTGAGAATTTGTTTAAATCGAGCTACGTCTTTAGTTGTACCGCCGCGTCGTAGTATATCATCAATAAATTCTTTATTGCTTTTGTCAGCTATCTTTTTTAATCTTTGTTCGCTAACAGCCTTATCATACTTGATCTCCTCTGCAGTCTTAAGTGGGCCAAGAGTAGCCTCATCCATTTCACTCAAGGCCTTTCGTCCTCGTGCAACCTCTAGAGGAGAAGGCAGATCCCCTTCAACCACTCTTAATGCATCTTTAACTTTCTTCTTATCTGCTCCTGCAAGGGCGTCATCTATGATACGTGCAGCCTCGTCTAATTGTTCTTTGTGCGCTAAAGCAGCTGCCTCTTGTGCCGGTGTAGGTGCACCTCCCTCGTACACCTTGAGTATGGGAGGATCAGGAGGGGTAGTCTTGCCACCGCCTTGGATCAGCTTAAGCATAGGCTTACCAGCCTTACCACTCTTACCACTAGGGCCACCTACCGTACCAGCTATGCCTACCAGCATAGCAGCTAACCCCTCTGCCATACCACGGAAGTCTCCCTTCTTGAAAGACTCAGTGATCTGCGTTGAGCCTTCGACGGCCTCTTTGGCACCAGTGATCGGATTAAGGGCCGTGGCTAACTCACCTAGATGTTTATCAAATTCAGCTGCACTCTCGGGAGTAGGCAGATCACCAACTATCTCGTCACCCAAGTCAACATCTGGTGAGAGAGGAGTAACCTCCCTCTCTGTCGCCTTTGGCGGTGGGAAATCTGCTGCACTACTGAGCCCACCAATAACAGCAGCGGGACCCACTTGTGCTCTCTCAATACCACGAGTGGGACTTAGTAGTTCTAGTTCTGCCCGCCTTCGATTGACTAGACCCCTAAAAACTTTATCCCCTACACGTACAATTCCAGACTCAGCATCGAAGGCTTGAAATTTAAACGCTTCTAAATCTCCCCGGAGAAGAGCGTTATACGCTTCTGGTGCTACTTTCTTAAATCCTGCTTCGGGGTCTTCCTTGCTACTGCTGTTAAACATCAAGGAAGCTAAAGATGTTTGCATATTAGGAACATGACCTAATCCACTACGCTCAATCAAGTCACCAGCAACGTCCCAATAAGAGCTAAAGTCTTCTTCGAAGAGAGTGTTCATTTGAACCTGTGTCAGTCCCTTCTTCCATTCTATCTCCTCTTCTCCAATAGACAGCTTCCCTGTTTCTAGCTCTTTAGGGGTCAGCTTATGACCTATCCCAATCGTAGTGAATCCTGCCCCATCATCGTGTGGTTTAGGATTGTTTCCCTCTACTTGGATCATGAAGTTACGAGGGGTATCACCTATATTAGGTAAGATAGTCTCCATACTCTTTAGATCCTTATCAAAAGCATTATGTTGAGGCTTAAAGGGGACATCCTCGGTACGCTTCTGACCGGGAAAGTCAAAGACAGATCCTTCTCCACCAGCTAAGATAGCGTCAAAGTCTACACCCTCGAGATCTTCAGGCTTAAGAGGCTCGTCAGTTTCAACTGTAAACTGTTGACCATCTTCGAGTTCGATTATCTGTTCCACGTTAGAGACCCTCGGGCTTGACGACAGTCCACTTGCCCTTCTTGTCACGTACAAGACGATTTATTATAGTCCTTGCCTTCTTAGTTACTTCAGCTACTTTAGTACTTTTCTGAGCAAAGACAGAAGGTATTCTATCATTCTCTAGCTCAGAATTTGAAGGTTTTACTATGTTACGCGCTCCAGTTGTCTGGCTTTCTGTAAACGCAGTCTCGAATTTTTGCTCTTCAAGAAGAATTTTATCACCCTTACCAGTAACATTGCCGATAGTATGTATCACTATGTCACGACGAGCTTTCCCACCCATCTTTGTAAACTCTAGATTACTAAACCGCTCATCGTATAGTGCATATTTATCGAGCAAATCTAAGGCACGATTACCATTCTCTATAATCTGAGCTTCTTGAGAAGTCATGGGGCCTGCCTCAACTTCTGCACCTTCTGTACCGTATTGACTAGGTGTAGTTTTTATTTTTGACTCCTGAAACTCAAGCTGCCCTTCTTGTAGATTGTAGCGAATACGACTAGACTCGTTTAGAGCCTCACGAACAGCGCCGATACCAAAGCGCATAGCAGAACGGCCAAGGATACCAGCCGACTTAGAATCAGTCTTAGCTAGTTCAGATAACTTCTTAGCATAAGACTCAGAACCTACAGTATCAAGGAATGTCTTCCTGTTGCCAGGAGTTCTAACATAACGAATAGCTAAATGCATTGCAGCTGCGCTTTGTCTAGTAAAGGTATCCTTATCTGCCTGTGATGACTCTTTAGTAAGTGGAATACTATTAATCATATCAGTTGAGACAGCAAGTGCTGCACTACGTTTATTTTTATCAGTCAGGAACTCAGATGTTTTATCAGGATCACGATGTATACGCATAATATCCATTATACTTAAGGCCTGGGTCTTTTTCTTACCTGTTACACCTTGAACATCAAGTAATCCTTCCAGCTGAGTACGAAGGGTAGCGCCAAATTCTGCCCTTCTATTTGATATACTAGCAACAATAACACTGAGAGCGTGTGATCCAATTAGAGTATGAAGACGATTAACTAATGGAGCAGCATCAATTAGACTTAGCTCTGTGTCTGCCTTAATTTTCTTAAGAAACTCCAGTTTAGATGTAACGCCACGGACACCATGAACAGGATCTAATATTGATTTAAATTGATCTTTTACCGCTTTAATACGATCAAGACCTTCTTTAAATCCCTTAGGGCCAAGAGGCTGTATTCCCTTTAATGCCACTCTCTCGAAGTCAGCGATAAGTTGATTAGCCTCGTTGGTAATCCTACCAAAGACCTCCTCCGCCTGTTTAGGAGTAGTAACATTGCCAAGTAAATCAATCGTCCCTTGCATAACAGCACCTAAAGGCTCAGCAACAGTACTTACATAACGTCCCGCAAGAGTCATCTGTTCGTTATCGGTAGCTGTCCTTGCGGCAGTTGCAGCTTTGATAGCAAGTGCGGAAGCTGCAGCTTTGTTTTTATCTTGATTAAGTTGAATGCCCGCATCGACTTTCTGCTCATCTGTGCCTTGAGGTATAAGAGCAGAGCCTTCGAGTAGCATAGTTTCCATGAAGGTAGCTTCAGTTTTTTCTTGTCTCTCAATAGGATTAGCCCCAAAGGCAGAAACGAGTGCCTTCTGAACTTCCTCAGGTTTGCGATCAAAAGTAGAGAACTGTTCGATAGCTAACTGTTTCTTTAGTGTTCGGAAGGTAATATCATTTATCAGACCTTGATCGTGTTCTTGAATTAATTTAAATGCTGCCTTCTGTGTAGTTTGATAAGCATTTCTCCCCATTTCCTTGTCGATTAGGGGTACGGCAGTATTGATCGCACCAGTTATAGCATTGATCGCCATAGCTGCAGTACTAGCAGTGCCTGCTCGAGTAGTTGCACCAGTAGCAGCGCCTACTGCAGGAACTTTAACGTCTGATAAACTCTGTTGAAAAGTAGCCATATTATCTCTCCGTATTTTCGGCTGGTAATTCCGGTGATCCTATCACTGGTGCGTATTTCTGGTTAAAATTGTCAGTCATTATTTCAGTGGTGGTGCGCCAATCAGAACTTAATCGAGCCGCTTTCATTACATCTAATCTGTCCATAGGGTCTAGCACCTGTTGCCATGCTATAATTTCACGTTGCTTCAACTCCCATCCTTCTCTATCGTCACTGTTCCAGAGACGAGCGGCTTCAAGCTGTAACTTACTAATCAACTTGGCTTGACTCTTAATAAATTCCTTGCGCCTTGTAATTAAATCGTTTGCAAACCCTATATCTGCTAGTTCTCGTAGTTGAAATCCAAGAGCAGCGGCTATAGTCTCTGTCTTCGTAGCCTTAGCTAACGTCTTCCCTGTCTCTTGACTTATCCATTCGCCATACTTCCATACATAATAGGCCCTATGGAATCTAGATAGAGACGATACATTATCTGCCATCTGAGTAACGAGAGAGGGTAACATCTCAGTTACCGACACACTTTCGGATGCTGCACCACGCATTACAGCTTTGAGAACATCCAAGGCATCAGAGCCTACGTCACCGATGACGCTAAACGGCGCACCACCAATCACTTCGAGAAAACTCTGCTCTTCGATGCCACCACCCGATATCTTGTTTATGAAGTCAGTGACAGCTTGGCCCACCGCAGCGCGCTGAGAGAAAGCTACGTCGAGCTCACCATTTGTAATAGCGTACAACATAGAATCTGTAAAGCCACCAACATAAGCACGGTAGGCTATCTGATCTGCTTTACTCTCGGGATCGAACTCCGTACCTGTAGCCCTGAATATCTGATCGAGGACAAACCGGCCACCGGGAACACCCACTGCGCCGTAAAGAAGCATTTGTCCTGCTGCCAGCCTAAATTTCTCGCTTTTTGTCCACTGTTTATTTCCGATAATAGGAAGTACATTCTCGAATAGCCGTGCTTGGTAGCTGAGAAACTGAGTGGGAATAGATAGGACACCCTTCTGCCAGAACGCAGCAGAAGCAGACGTCATATTCATAGTGAACTTATCAGTTCGTCGTGCTAATTCTGCTTTACCGTCAGGTGTAAGAAGTTCCTTTACAGATTTAGGTGGTCCTATTGTACCTTGAGGCCCTGTTCCAACACCGCTTCTTAAATCATCCCAACTTTTACGCCATGCATAGATACGATTGATTCGTTCAGCCTCAAAAAATGGAATTCGACCCATATCACGCACTCTTGCGGTAGTAGACCCGACAGGGCCAAGAGCAGCAGTAGCTGTATGGTCAAGAAGTATGAGTTCACCATTGATATCAATGATACCGGATTCACGCATCGTCTTGACCATGCTCTCAAACTCGGCTGGCTTCATTGAAGAACGCTTAGCCGCCCATTTGAGCATCTCATCACTCTGGTTAACCGCAGCATAGCGCATAAGTATTCCATCAAAGATAAACTTTGGAAAGCGAGTCGGATTAAGGCTAACTAATGCTGCGATAGTCTGTGTCTGGATGATCAACTGCGACGGATCAAATAGGCCCAGCTTGAAATCGAAGGAGAAACCCTTGATTGCACCTACAGGGTCTCTATCCTGTAGATCTAACACCTTCTTTGCCACCTTAGAACGTATACCACTAGCGGTAGGGCCTTCAACCCAGTCTGCAAGATTACGGAGACCATTACGTACCGCTTGACCAAACTTAGTCTGAGTACCAAGCTGCCTCTGAATAGCTAAGCGGACGCTCTGTGCTCTATTGACATGGTTAGTATCCATGCCCTTGACTTTGGAAACATCAAACTCTGACCAGAAGCGCTGCATTGGAGACAATCCATCTCCAGGTGGAAGTAAATCACCGTATGTCTTAAGCCACCGTTGAACAGCGTTGACCCTATAGTTCGTAAACGAGGCAATAGAAGCAGCATTCTCGACAGCACGAGTAGCAGTAATAAATGGATCAACGAGGCCAGCAGTCTCGTCTTGCGGTCCTTTGAGGATGTTACCTTTTCTACTATAATATAGTTGACCCTGTTGCTCAAGGTAGGCTCTTTGGCCTGTAGCTTCAAAAGTTAAATCATAGGAGCCATCTTCTAATAGCGTTTCCTGATGGCGTCTTGGTAATTCTTTATCGAAGGTAACTTGGAAGGGCTCATCTTGCAGTTTTCCATCATCAAGCAACCGCGCCCACCCTTCTGTACCATCTTCGACACCAGCATCTCTGATGATTCTATCTGCCTGTAGCGTATATTTGGGATCATCAATAGCTTTACGGTAGGCATTACGGGCTGCATTCATCCTATCAGCCCACTCTTGTGCTGTCTTCTTAGTTGGGGCTACGATATGTGTGCGTGGATTGCGGACGAATTTAGCTCCACTCTCAGTAGCGCCGATAATAGCCTGTTTAACAAAGAACTTACCATCATAGAGACGGTGACCACCAGCGCTATACTTTAACTGCCTATATTCTAGATCCTTAACAGCTAGATCCCCCTTCTTAACGAGGATATGATTGAGTGGACGACCTTGGAATACAACATCATCCCCTTCTACCCTGAAGAGTTTCAATCCTTCTGTCTTCATACGCTCTTTAAGAACATCGAGGCCTATCTTACGTCCTTCTAGAAGTTTTCCTTCACCTACATCTAGGATAATAGATCGAGCTACGTCATCTATTCTTTCGATCTCCTTCATGTTGCGAGCATTTAGGGTGATCCCATTAGCAGACTTTACTTCACCAGTAATAAATCCTTGTGTAGCACGTTTGATATACTCAGCGTGGTTTCGCAGAAGGTAGTCAAAGTCATTAATATCTTTTACTGTGTAATAAGCGAGTATTTCATGATTACTCGGCATTCTACCACCATGTAGGTCTGAGTAATGCGAAGTAAACTCGTTAGTAGTGTACCACTTCTTTTCGATATTGCCTCTCTTGAGTACAGCGGAGACACGACCACGACTCTTACGGCCCAATCCCTTAAGATTATCCATCATGGGCTTCAATAGCCGCTGAATACGTCCCTTTGAGAAGACAGAAGAAGTAGCTCTCTGTTGTAATACGTCCTGTAAGAATGACGAAGGAGAACGAAAGAACGTATTAATAAAGAGACTAGGGGTTAACCCTGCTTCGTTTAAGACGAGGACATAGCCTGCCTCGTCTATATTGGATTGAATATTGATATAATGCAATCCATCTGCATCTTTGATAATATCGAACTCAAGGAGCCCTTTACGTTTTGCTGCTCGTTCAGCACTATGTTTAGAAGCATAACCGATACCGTCTTTACGTCCTAGGACCATTGTAAACTTGTCAACAAAGGTACCTTTTCTAACTTCAATAGGAGCAACTTGGAAATCAATCAGTGCACCTTCGCCGTGTGACTCAATAGCTTTAGCTTTCGCTGCATCAAAAGCATTAGCTAGTTCCTCTTCAGTAAGTCTAGGTGTCTGCTCTAACGCACGAGCAACATCGTCAGCTGCTTGTTTATTGGCAGCTAGACCACGACCTACTGAATCGGATAGACCTACTGAACCGTCTATCAGTTGCTCTGTAGTTTTCAATGCAGTCGGCATAGACTCGTCAATAGAGATAGCAACTACCGCTTCTTCTACTGAACCTGTCCTACTTACTACTGCTGTGCCTTCTGAGTTAACAAAGACTACAGCATCCTGTTCTGCTTGTAGCGTATTCTCTGTTATAATACGAGATAGCTCACGATTACGACCAACCCTAGCAATAGCTGCCTTCCCAAGAGCGGGGACTGTCTTGAGAATAGTGGGTGCAACAACCGTGAAATCTATAAAATCGAAGAAGTTATGAAGATTCTCTGTTTGACTATTTGCTGTGCCAAGCTCGTGAATGTTCTCTTTGATAAGCTGAAGATTATCACCGATAAATCCTGATTCATTCTTAATAGCATCAATAATTTTTGGTAGTATCTCGTCAAACTCTTCACGAGGTACAGTAAATAGATTCTGCCGTGCTAGCATAATTTTTGTACCACTAAGATCTAGCATCGACGATTCAACAGTGTTATCCACAGAAGTAAGTTTATTAAAAGGAATCATACGAGCAAGAATATCTAAGATATCTGCTCCTAGAGACTGGTTTTTAACGGCCTTGCTTGCTTTATCTGCTTCACGACGTAGAATAATTGCTCGCTCCAACTGATCACGGAGACTACCGAGTACCGTCCTATCCTGTGTTTCATCAACAGCAAGAAGTTCTAACATATCTCCTTGCTCAGGATGATTAGTAGCAAATTCTTCGATTCTATCAAGAGCCGTTTCTTCAAGCTTATCCTTATTTGCTGCTGCATCAATAGCAGGAAAAACATCTATAATATCTTGCAACTCTTGTATGTTGGCATCTCGTTCTACAGCACCTTCAATAAGGAAGGCGCGTAATCGTTGAAATTCTGCTGCTGCTTCTTGGTTAAGAATCTGTTGACGTATAGCAGCTTCACCTCCTGCTTCGATAGCAGCAGCATTAGCCTCTACTTGACTCTGAAACTCACTTAAGTCGTCAATAGCTATAGTTGTATCAATCTGTGCTACACCAGCGAGAGTAGAAATTACATCTAACATAGGTGGATTATATGGAGATACAGAATTAGGCGCAACTACGTCTAACTCCTCAGATTCAGGCAGACCTAGTTCGTCTTCTTCTTCAAAGGAAGAAGTATCTTGCTCTTCAGGATTTAAACTAGGTTCAAATTGTTGTGCCATATTGATACCCTATTTACGGCCCAGTAGGATTCCAATTGGAAGCACGACCACCCGGAGCGTTTGCTTGGGCTGCTGTAGTACGAATACCAGCAGGACTGCCACCAAAGAAAGAGAAAGCTTCTCCAACGCTTTCAGAACCAAGCAAACCTCCAAAGGCAACTAATCCTGAGCCAGCAGTAATCGGTGTTCCAGCAATATCGGCAACAGCGCCTTGCGCTGATCTGATACCAGCATTAAGTGTTGTGACCTGATTGATAAAGGCGTTATTGGCATTTAGCTGTTGAGCGATGTTAGCTGTTACGCCCGGAACAGTAGAACCTTGTGCACCGATAGCGCCACCTACTCCCCGAACAGCAGCAAGGTTAACGGCTCCTCCTCTAAACCTTCGTGCTTCTGCAAAGGAGCGGCGTCTCTGTCGGGCAGCAACAATATCTTCACGACGCTTCTGAAGAGCTTCAGTACGTCTACGTGCTGCAGTCGTCTCTGCTGCTCGTCTTTTAGCGGCTTTTGCTGCCTTCCGTTGGCCTAGAAACGATATTCCCGCACCTAATAGCTTAACACCTAGGCTTATTCCAAATCCGAAAGGGGTCAACCCGCCTGCTGCTGCAAATACTGGAGGACACATATTATAACTCCAACCTATACTCTATTAAATTGACGGTTTCCCCGTCCTCACTCCAAGTTCCAAATGGAATAAACTTCATCATTTCAAAAAACTTAAGATTCTTCGTATCATCTATTTTCGCTCTAGCAGAAATGCAGGGAACTCCAATCTTCTTTAATTCATTCTTTACAATTTCCCAATCGTGTAGAATAATCTTAAATGCAGACGGTGCCCAGCGTTTAATTGAATAGTGAAAACAAAGTTGTCCTGGCATATCTGTTTCACATTCAAATTTGATGGCATCGTTTTCAGCTAGTAAAATTCTATCCTTTACTGTATTGAACATCATTGCAAGAATATGCTCTTTATTTTCCTCTATATATGACTTTCCTGTTTTTGTCATTTCTAGATTAGACATTACTCGTTTGATCCACAAAGGTCTGCCAGCCAGCAACATCGAAATCCTTGCCGTCTTCGCTTTCGAAACGCAATTGGAACGCTTTACCGTGTCCTCTTATTTTCTCTTCCGAGACAATGACATCTTCCCCTGGACGTTCATCTGTTATCAATCCTGTATCAAATTCACGCTTCAAACGGTATACCTGTTTCAACTCAGACCACCGACCTGTATTACCCGAACTAGTCCAGTCCCATTTACTCTGCATAAAGAGACTAGATGGAGCAGTCAACGCACCACCAGCCGCTCCCGTCTCTGTCTTGTTAAAGAACAGCTGTACATAGGGTACTTGCTTCTTAGTCAGAGAACCAAAAAGTTCGTAACCCATCTCCCAGTAGCTATCATAAGTAATCCCTGTACTATCGTTGGTTTCCCAGTCTAGGAAGTCACCATTATTGAACTCACAGAAGACCCATGTATTAGTAGCGGCTCCACTATTAGGCACAATAGCAACAAACTTGAGAAATGTAGTGTTACCACTAATAGTCTGCACATCCGTAACTACTGAGTTCTCTGTACCAGCACCTTGATCCGTAACGATGGTATTAGCACTACTATCTATAACGTTTTCTGTACGATCCGTAGTTTGAATAGCTTGTAGGTTAAAGACACTAAATAGATAGGGACTATTATTAGTTAAGTTACTAATCTGCCAAGGAGTGAATGCACCTATTGAAGTATCAAAGACAAGAATAGCATTGAATCGCCATCTATCTGCATCATTGGCAGGGGCTACCGTACTATAGAGCCAGTAAATCTTCTTAGATGCATCATCAAATTGCCCCCTTGCATAAATCTTAGACATAGCAGGAATATCATCTTGGTAAAATGTCTCGATAGTATTCTGCGTCATTGATTGAGCACTGAGTTGTCCGCTGACTTGATCTACAAGAAGAGTATAGATGCCTTGCTCTGACCACCACATCGGAAACGCTTCAGTAACAACAATGCTCTCCTTACCAGTAACACCAGTAGAAGTTACTTCCTGTACTTGGAAGTCAGTAGCTTTGAATCCATCCGTACCGCCACCTGAAATAGACCAGACACCGTTACTAGCAAATATAATTAAGAAGCGATCTTTGACGATAGCTCCTCTAACCCTTCCAATTTCAGGGATAACCACAACACCACCATCTGAATCTATTAGCTCAGCCACATCCTCGGATGTTGGATCTGCTTCTTGATAACAGCGCCCTGCGTGATTTGCAGTTAATAGAACTTGACTAAAGAAGATATGTCCGTTGATCTTTGAGGAATCTACACCCATATACCAGACACGACCAGCAAAGAAGGCCAGTACTTCTGGTCTCTTAGTTTCAGATTCAACTGTAATGCCAGAGACCCCTGATGCAGTTGTCCTATCTTTGTAAAAGGGGTTGAGTAGATAATGACCACGAGGAGCCAGAGTATTGCCTGTATCAAACTTAGTCAATAAATTTGGATCGAATACTTCAGAAGAATCTTTCCCTGCCCACCATTGTTTAGAGTTAGGGGGATAGACAGCTTTACTCGAAAAGTAAGTAGCTGTAGGATCTGCTTCACCAGCGCCGGGAGAGTTCCAACCTTGATTCTGCAGATTATAATCGTGGGTAGTCGAGAGAGTAGCGGGCTCGTTATCATTGGTGATAACAGGACTCTCAGTTAATCCATCGAAATCTCTAATTTCTAAGCTAATCTGCGTGGCAGTGATGGAGTCACCACTAGGAGAGTACTCAATCGAGAACGGCTCTAGCTTACTAGATGCACAGAAGAGCAGCCCCCTGCCTGACACCATCGTAATTGGTTCAAGCCCTACATCAGTAGCACCACTAGCAGCAAACCCGCTAATAGATTGTGTAAATCCTTTTTTACCAGAACTCAGCGGGGAAACGGAGAGATCATAAAAGTGCAGCGTAGTATCAATCTGAAGAACAAGGAAGTTCCTCGTACCACTGCCCGCTACAGAAGTCCAAACATCGGTGAAGAGCCCTTGTGCAGCTGCTGCAGCATCAGTTAGAGTAACAGCAGAGAGCGCTCCACTATTTTCATAGTCAACACCCAAGCGCCTACGCCTGTTGCCCTTTCTACTCAGGACACAGTTGAGTTCGTCTTTACTCGCGTTCTCAGGGAAGGTAAGCGGACCCGCTTCGGTGATGAGTCCTGCAACAAATGTGTTGAATACCTTCGTTGAGTCGATCTCACCAACCATTTAAGCGTCCTTTGATTTAACCTCTTTCTTTACCTTGGGCTTCTTATATCTGAGGGGTGGGCGTTCTTTCTTAGCCTTTACAGGCTCAGTAGGAAGTGTCTCAGTGAAAGCAGAGTTATCTTCTTTCTCTACCCTAGTTTCAGATAGTGGGTGAGCAGTTCTCAGATTAGGCGTCTTACTGAGATACTGGCTCCACGCCTCATCTACAAACTTCTGAGCCGTAAACTTACCTGATAAGAGTGATGGCAGTTGCCCACCATCTTCAGGGAGTAAGAACTGAAGCAGACCAGTATGGCTCTCACGGCCAATGGTGATCTCTTTTCCGTTTGCTAAAATATACGACATTATTGGGACCTTCTACTTCTATTGCTTCGCGTTTCCCCAAAGGTGGACCGCCTACCGAAGGAGGGTGTTAGTCGCTCAATGTCATCTGCAGTCGTACTCTTATACTTAGCCCCTTGTGTCCGGATAACGTGAGCACGGGCAGCAGCATTAACAGCAGGATTATTTGCAGACTTAAGAGTAGCGAAAGAGACAGACTTACTAGCAGATAGAAGAAGAGGAAACAAGTCAAGGTCAAGATCTGGTACGAAAGTATCAGACTTGGTCCAGCTTGGTTCCTTCAAGCCGTAACATTGTGTCTTACTCTGTTGCAGCGTAGAGTCTATAGCACTATCATAAGAGTCGAACACAATATATCTGTCATCAAACATGGTCCAGTAGGTGGGGTTGACGTTGTTCTTCACTAGAAGGTCAACGCTCGTTGTATTCTTGGATGGCATGTTGACTACCGTAGTGGTATCGGTAGAATCCCTACTGTTAAGTAGATCCAACATAGCATCAGGAGTCTTATAGAGGAGCGTTTCGAAACGCAGGCGAGTATCAGTGCTACTCTGTCGCCTGTCATACTTGATCCACTCAATTGTTTCTACCGTACTCGGTACTTCCATCATCGCTGGGCGAGTAGCATCGCCTAAAGCGTCTAACTCGAAAATCTCTTTGTGCTCGGGAATAACACGATTAGTAATTAGATCATAATAAGTAGTCTCAACGATATCCGCGATTGCGCTAGACTCAGTAGTATCAGTGATAGAGTTCACCGTATCACTATCCATTGAGGACATGATATTCTGGACCATATCGATTAGGGTGCGTTTAGGCATCGTCGGCTCTCCAATAATAATAATTAATTATCATTTCGATATGAAATTCTTTGCCATCCACATCCCGGCTGATCCTATAGCCCCGCCGATGATTGTTAGAACCAGCATGATTCCGGCGGCCTTATTTTTGAGTCGCTTAAAATCATCAATTACTATTGAATGTGACTCGACTGTTTTCGCCAACTGAGGAAGGCAAGACAGTTTCGATTTCACCTCTTCTAATTGCTTAAAGATCTCAGTGCGTTGATTCTTAGCGGCACTGGCATCAGCTTCAAGCCGTCCTAGAATACGCGATAAATCGTTAATGTCAGCTGGCATCAGTCATCACCCCGGCGGCGGCGGCCAAGTCGGATCAGCGGGATCGTCGGTGTTTTCAGGGAGATCACGAAGCGACACGCGATAGACGGCCCACTCAGCCTTGACCTCATCTGTTAGCGGCGAGTCGTTGTACTGTGTCCAATCGGTTTCGGTTAGCAGGGTGTTACGCTTTGCACGGAGTCCAACTAACGCCCGTGCTGGCCCCTCTTCTTCCCATGTAGCTTCTTCAGCATCTCTCGCTGTTTCTTCTTCTGGCGTGAATGGAACATCCCCATTTTGTGTTGTATGAAATCTAGGCATGAGCCACTCCCCACACTGTCATTCGGCCTGTAGCAACATTGCCACTTGAGAAAAGGAATTGGATTCTATCCACTACTATTACAGCCCTCCTCTCCCCGCCGATTGTTGAAAAAACACCGATAGGGCCACTATCGTCGCCGCCGTAGGTTGTTCCCGAAAGACGAGGCCAACCAGTAGCATCGCCGGGAGTGTGGAGAAAAAGCAGACCACCCAAGCCATCGCCAGCACCGTTCCCGATATTCCCTGACACTGGAGTTAATTCAATTTCGCTATCAGCGGCGTCAACAGCACCAAGAACAGAGGAAGAGTTGTTCCTCATCCCTATTTGGCACCATGAATAGTCACTTCCCGCAGAATCGACGCCGCTACTATCGCCGAGGCGGATATAGGGGGCGACATTATCTGTGGCCGGTACGAGGTCTGAAAGGCCAATCGCGTAGGTGTCATAAGTACTACTCAGCCCAGTTATGTCTAGGGTGCCACTACCCGACGCAACCGCTGTTCCGATAATATTCCAACCAGCCGCCGCTGGCGTAACAAACGATAACGCCCCCGAGCCATCGGTCTTAATAACTTGGTTAGCATCTCCATCAGCGTCAGGGAAACTTAAAGCGCCATCACCAATGTCAACTTTTCCTGACCCCTTACCCTGGAGAGTAAGGTTAGTGTTGGTGCCGGTGGAAGCTATAATGCCGTCAACTTTGAGATCGGACATATTTTATTTCCTTTAATCCGGTTTCGGATTGGCTAACTTAACAGCCGCAATGTGGTCAACCCAAACAGTTGTGTCGTTTACACTGTCCCAATATTGCATATCCAACTGGTCGCCAATGCTGCCATAAGCCTCACACCGATCACCCTTGTATTTGTTGGCAGTTACCCTTGCTGTATCTGCCGCTTCGTCTGCTTCTCTTGCCGTGACCTCTTCTGGGGTCAAATCAACAAATTCTCCATCAACTAATTTTCTCACGATAACACCTGCCTATATTGTGTAATGAAGGCATCAACATTCCCTTGGATATTGCCACCGCTAAATTGAAAGCGAACGCCATCTATAGCTGCCGCCGTATTATATATTCCGCCCCCTGTCGCTGTCCTTAGAGGGTTGGAAGCATCCGCTGTCCAAACACACTGGTGCCAAGCATATGCTTTTTGGGAGGCGTTGTTCATGTTGGAGCAATACACAATGCCGTGAAGCCCTTCGGTTTCGTCACTAGTATTTGTCCCGTCAGAAAGTTGAATCCATGACGTTGCGGTTGCGTGATTGGTACTACCGGAACTGTAATGTTGAAACATGGAGGAGAGATAACCAGACGTTTTAAAACTCGAACCAGCATCGTCAGAAAACTGCAATTCAAGTACGCGGTTTGTTGTATCATCCGTACTGTCAATGCACTCAAGAACGAACATTTGAACGGCGTGTTCAGTGTAGCCCGTATTAAACTCAACGCTGCCTACATCACCAGTAATTGCTGTTCTAGCAACCAACTCCCAAGCTCCGGCACCAGCAGCCGCAACAACTGCCGCTCCGCTGGCCTTAGTGTAACTAACGCACCGCCAATCAGCAGAAGCGTATTCATACATGACCGCGATATCACCAGCGGCAGTCGTGATGTTGGCCGCTCCTGGCAATATCAGATTAGTACTGTGGTGTGTGAACGTTAGTACTCCATCAAAATGCAGGGTGACGTATGATCCTATACCCTGTGTGGCTATGGACGTTATGGTCGTCGTTCCAGTGACATCGAACTGATTACCGTCCTTGCCCAGAGTGAGTGTGGTGCCGGAAGCAATGTCAGCACCTTTAGTCTGGACAAAGAAGTCATTAACTTTAACACCACCTGTTCCTGTACCAGACAGCGTTAAAGCCGTATTGTCTTGTGCGCTAGTTACAGCGTCAGCCTTCAGCGTTGACATTCATCTTCTCCTTATTCAGGCGGCGTCGGCCACGTTGGGTCAGCGGGGTCTGCACTTTCTGGGAAGTCCCTCAGTTCTTGACGATACGTTGCCCAAGTAGCTTTGACTTCATCTGTTAACGGTGAGTCAGAAGCTTGCGTCCAATCAGATGAGGCTAACAACGCATCACGTTCTGCACGAAGAGCAGCCCAACTATTCGCGAGGGCGTCAGCGTCAGCTTGATCTTGGTTGTTAGTGACTGTCTCGGCATCTGCATCTACAACCCAATAACTTGTTGAGCCACCGGGATCAGGGGCAACGAAGCCGCCATAGGTTGCAACGTGACTGACAGCATCAGCCTCGACTGCGAAGTCTTGGTACTTGTCCAACTTGCCATCTGTAGATTTAACAACTGCTATAAAGTTTTCCATGGTTTCTTCCTTACATATAAGACACGCTGGCGACACCGGCATCGAAATCGCCATTCAAAGTTATGATTGTAATAC
>Ga0208450_1000349_pt1 | contig 26875 bp, 21 predicted proteins | sample MalvireepMed_908_FD_184249 | JGI IMG/M metagenome (GOLD analysis project Ga0208450, IMG submission 184249) | Marine viral communities from the Global Malaspina Expedition - Malaspina viral metaG DeepMed_908 (SPAdes) (version 2) | ecosystem: Environmental > Aquatic > Marine > Oceanic | place... | reverse complement strand
ATAGCCCACTTCAACCAGAAATTGATCCAGGCGTTCACCGAGATCGATCGACAATTCCTTCTGCCAGATCGCGTATTCTAGCGCGTTGAGAGCTGCCTTTTGCTTCAGCGGATCCCAGAGCGAGACGATGTGGCTGATGTTCGCGATGGTGAGGGGCTTCATTCCCCGTGCTTGCAGAGTTTCGGTGACCCCGTCCGCGAAATTCGTCGCCACGACGTAGCCGAGTGCCCCGCGCTCGCGCACCTTGTCGATGAACTTCCTTATGTCTGCAACATCACTTGCATCGAAGGTGAAGTGCTTGACCTCTGCCGAAATGGTCAGTTTCCGGCCATCCCATGCGTCGATGTCCCCGATGCCTTGCACCCTGGCACTTCCGGTGCGCACTCGTCGGGTCTCGACCTGCAGATGCGGGGCGTCTGCCCGAATGTATGCAAAGACCATGGCTTGGAATGCCGCCCCGGTTTTCTCCTTCCCTCGTCGGTCGTTCCACGGGAACTGCTCGAGTATGATATGGAAGATCGGGGGTTCGATCTCGACGCTCGAAGGATCGAACTTGTTCTCAGGCAGCCACGACAGCATGAACAGCTTTGCTCGTTCCGACAGCTCTTCGAGCTGATCGGGAGTATAGGTGACGAGCGCCTCTAGCCAATGCTGATAGTCATGCCACTGGCCCGTCGCGTGGGGAGCTGCACTCGGGAATGTGATCCGGTTCTTCTCATCTATGAAATAGCGCGCGACTTTCTCGTATGGCTGGCGGATCGTTTTGTATTTCTTCCCTTGGCCATCGGGTAGGACTGTCAGGGTATTCACCCGATCGGTCTTCTGCGGATGCCGCGCATAGAACTCCTTGATGTCCTTGTAACCGGCATCGGGGTGGTCCAATTCGAGGAAGAAGCTGCAAAAGGCAGGGAGGAGGCCGCCAGCGAAGACGCGCGCTCTACTGTCGCGCGTCACTTCCCTCTTCATTTCCTCGAGTATGTCGTCCGCCGTCATCGCATTCCTCCTTGGGGGAGCTTATGGGAGGAGCAGCGTGTTTCGACAACTCAGTCTCGAGGCTTGATTTCTAAGGCGGCCAGCCTTGGGATAGAACGGCAGGCCAATTCGTAGTATTGACGATCGGCTTCTACCCCTACGCTTTCATATCCTATCGCGTTGCATGCGGCGAGTGTTGAGCCGGATCCTGCGAACGGATCGAGGATCTTGCCCTTCCCGAGTGGGAGGCATCCGCGCGCTAATTGGCGAAGGAGTTCTTGCGGCTTGAGCGAGGGGTGCGGCGCAACTTTCTTCTCCGTCGCAGAAGTCGGCGCCGATCGTATCACGTCGCCGAAGGGTCGTTCCGCAGAGATGCGACGGAAGCCCCCCGTTCCCCAACGTCTCAGGTTGTCCTGGACGCGGCCATCGAGCGGCTTGCGCAACACGACCCATGGCTCGTGCTGGGAGCGGGGCATCACGCTAACGTCTGCGAATTCCTCGTGGGCGTTCTTGGGCCGGTCCCCACCCCTCATAGTCATCACAAGGCGGGTGATGGTCCCGCGCATCTCGAGACCTCCCTCCGCCATCGCGGATGCGACGATATGCGCCAGAAGAGGGTTGCTTGCCACAACGATATTTCCGCCCGGGACGACCACACGAGCGAGGAGAATTCCCAATTCCCGGAAGAAACGGTGCATGTTCTCCAAGTCTTGGGGTGTCAGCGTAGTGAAGCGCGGCAAGGGCGAACGTTTGCTCCCGTCGAACGAAGGAGGAATGCGCCAGACACCTCCCTTTCCATCGCGGAGTTTCTGCTTCTCGAGCTCGGTGTATTCGACCAACCCGTAAGGGGGGTCGGTTAGCACCGCTTCCACAGAATTCTCATCGGCTTGCCGCAGCCATGCCATGCAGTCCATATTGTGGATCGTGGCGTTGCCGATCTGGAGTTTCGGCCAGTGAATGGCGGCTTCGGATTGCTGGAGGCCGGCGAGCCGATATCGTCCACGCCCGATGCGTTCGAACAGCCCTGGAGTATTGAGGTTGAGGTAGGATCTGACGGATGACGATCCGACCGCCCGACCAATCCTTGACTGGACAGCGGCTTCCAGTTCGGCGATTGCCGCACCGTCCCGCGCCGTGGATAGATAGCGCACCAATGCGTCCCTGATGGCACCGCGGTCCACCGACGCAGATGAACTGCCATCAGCAACCATAGTGCAGTCTGTATCGGCACCAGCGGTCGATGTTCCTTGATCGTAGGTCATGCGAGCTCCTTAAAACATAATCTAGGGCGATTGACGTCTAGACGTCAATTGATGAATTGGCTCATTGCGGATTTCTTCTGCGGCGGTTTCCAGCGGAACACCGTTTTCGGGTGTCACCTCGCTAGCCGCCAGTTGGGGAGGTGCGTCATGTGCGTATGGAATGAACGACCGCCGGTCCCATCACCATCTTGCATACCTGCGACGTCTCCGGCGATCTTACTTGCGCGCAATCGATGCATACGAGGAAAGAGAGATCTTCCTTCGCGGAAATGGTCATGTCGATACGAGTAAAATTCGGCCGTTGAGCGGTTAATCTGATTTTAGCTCTGTTTCGGCAGGGCTTTTGGAATGCGTAGGCTTATAGTTTCGGCCCATCGGTCCCAAGAACACCGCGCGTGGTGTGTCCGATGATGTCCATTCCGCCCTCTCTCCGACGCCGCGGTGTCACGCCGTCATTCGTCGGTCGACTCGTCTTCATGCTTATGATCGGCTTGGTGGCTCTGGCGATCGCCATATGGGTTGGTGCGACCGAACTGCGGAGCAATGGCTCCTCTGTGTATGTTTCGGATGAGGCATCGTCGTCGCGTGCATTGCCATACCAGCCGGCACAAAACCCCTCAAAGGCAAGCCGCGTCCTCTGGCGAGCCGAAGCGTTACGGCCAGATCAGCCACAACAGGCAGGTGAAGGTGAGCGAGAAGAAAAGGCCGCCAATGAAGATGTCCAGGCCGGCGAAGAGGCTGAACGGCCTGAATACCGGATGGTCGATCCCACCCAGTATTCCCATCAGGGTTATGATCCACATTGCGCCAACCCCCAGAGCCGCGAACACAGCGATCTCTGCGCCCAATGGGCCGCCGTCCGTCTGAGCGGCGACGGTGTCGATGTTGCGCGTTCCAGTCTTGCCTTTGAGAACGGGAATCTCCTGATTGGCGTCCTCTTGGGTGTTTTGACGATATTCGGGCTCGTCATCGCCGTCCGGGCTGCGGAGCTCTCCGCTTATGCCAATGAGGACACCGCCCTGGCGCAGCGCGCCTTCGTCAATCCGGTCGTGACCCATGACGGATGCGTGGCGCGCTTGGCCCTGCACAACTTCGGCCAGACCGTCGGCATCGTGCATCGCATTTCTTTGAAGGACAGTGGACCTCGCCGTTGCTGTCCTCGTGACGAGATCGAGGTGGCCACCCCCGTCGAAGCGGGACGATCCATCGAGCTGCCCTTGGACATGCGCAACTCCGGTCGCCTCCGGATCGAGTTGGAATATAGCGATCTCCTCGGAACCAGGTATCCCCAGCGCACGTGCCACGTCCGGCTTCCAGACGGCACTTACTACTGTCGCCAATATGAAGAAAAGAACCCAGGCCGGCTTGAGGGTGAACTTATCTCGAACTACCGCGAGCGAATACGCGTGACGAGATCCTAAGGCATTTTCCATCTTCCATCTCCTTTCGGTGGTCACCCACCGTCGGGATCCAGAAATGTGGCCCTAGTGGGCATCAGTCGTTGTCGTTGATACCGAGCGCTCTCAGCACGTCGTGATTGCGGTCGTTCTCGCGCCGCGGTCCTGATGTCTGCCAGTAACCGGCGAAGGTGCGCGAGGGCGGCAGGCCCATTGCGGCGCGGATAAGCTTCTCGACTTTCGCCCGGTCATCGAGGCGCCTGTTCTCTTCGCGCCAAGCACCATCGGCAGCATAGAAGTCGAGGTAGTCGCCAGCGATGTGGTGGTGGACACCAATCTCGGCCCTGCGCATGCGGGAGAAGGCACTTTCAGCGCCGTTAGTATGAACGCCTTCGTCGGTGCAGTATTCGTTCTTGTGGTTGACCCGCTCGAGGTGATGGCTGGCATAGAGTGGTTCCCAGCCCGATCCCTCATCGGCAAGTATCATGGCGCTACGGTCTACACTCTCAGTGATCCAAGATACGGCCTGCCTCTCACTCTTGAACGTGCGCGTCAAAAGTCGCCCCTGACCGCCTCGTTCGCGGAGCAGGACAACGCATTGCCGCTTACGGCCGTTTACTGGGATGCGCCGGCGATCGATCCGCTCGTCCTTCTTGTTGGCCTGCTTGAGATACCCGCCGAAATAGGCACCATCGATTTCGACTTCGCCCACCAACTGGACGTCCTCCTGGTCGAGGAACATGACTTCCCGCAGCTTGTCGGTCAGCACCCAGACAGTCTTGTAGTCGTGATCGTAATCGTGAGAGAGCCAGATTGAGGCTGCGCCCTTGGCATGGACCGCCATGGCGCGCACGATGAACATGAGCTCCAGATAGGTGATGCGCTTGTGGGCGAACATCGTCCCGCTCGTGATCGAGAAGAACTTGTGACAGTTGGAGTTTGCACACTTGAAGCGGTTCTGCGACTTAATGTTGTAGATTCGCTGGGAACCGCAATCAGGGCAGGTCGGGTTTCCATCCGCCCATCGCGCGCGAAGAAAAAACTCCCTGCAACCGTCCTCGCCCATCCTGAAGACTTCAGGGATGCTGAGCGTGCGGCTCGCAGGGTTCTTCAGCCAATGAAGCCCTTGCTTCTTGCGCTTGAATGGTTTGGTTGCATGATTGGCCATTGAAGTGTCATATACGACACCTAATCCGATTATTCAATCACAAAGTGGCATATGCGACACCTGAGTTGCCGAATCCGTGTCCAGATTCTACAATCAGTCCATGACACAGGCACATGAAGACGACTGGGAGCAGTTGGCCCGCAACTTGGTTCGGGGTCAGCTAATGACACGTGGGATGTCCTACGCCTCGCTACGGGATGCTCTGGAAGAGATCGGCGTCGAGGACACCGAAGGGGCGATCAAAAGCAAGATGAGCCGCGGCAGGTTCAGCGCGGTTTTTTTCCTGCAGTGTATGACGGCAATGGGTGTCGATTGGCTGCAGATCCCAGGGGCGCCCGATGGATCCGGTGCATTCGCGATTGGCAAGCATGGTGCTCAAGCCTTGGCGAAGAAATCACCGACCGAAAATTGAGAGGCGGGCATGCCCGCGAATATTTATAGGTGGGCTCGCCCACCTATAAATGCGCTCCCCATAGGTCGATCATATCCGATTCGGTAGGCACATTCCCGATAGGAATCAGGCTCTTACCTCAGATTTGGTGCAATAACTCCGCCATACCGTGGAATTCGGGCAGCTCGTCGAGAAACAGCACGCCGAGATGGGCGAGGCTGACTTCGCCCGGCCGCACCCGCAACCCGCCCCCGGTGAGCGCGGCCATGCTGGCCGAATGATGCGGCGCGCGGAACGGGCGCGCGCGGCTGATGCGCCCGTCTTCCAGCGTGCCCGCGACCGATTGGACCATGCTGACTTCCAGCGCTTCGGCGGGTGACAGCGGCGGGAGGATGCCGGGCAGGCAGCTGGCCAGCAGGCTCTTGCCCGCGCCGGGCGGCCCAACCATTAGCAGGTAGGATATGCCTACACTCGATCACGTATTAGCTGTGGAAGAGTGGCGGAATGGCAGGAAAGGGGCCGTTTACTGACCGTCCGGAGTGCGGCGCTCAGCAAAGCTTAGCAGCCATTATTGGCGCGACAGGACAGCCAAACTTCCATCCCAATCTTTATCGGGGTAAGCCTTGCCGAACTGCCTGATCAAGAATCGTCTGGCGCTAAACATTAGCAATTTGCGGAAGAGAGCAATGCAGCCGGCAGATAATTCGCAATCGAAAGAGGGCCAGCGTTTAGCTGCCGTGCGGCGCTATGACATTCTGGACAGTCCGCCGGATGGTGCGTTCGATCGGATTACCGCCCTTGCTGCCCGCAGGCTCGGCGTTCCGATTTCAATCATCAGTATCGTCGATGAAGATCGCATTTGGTTCAAGTCGCATCATGGCATCCATGTGGAGCAAATCGACAGAGAGCCTGGCCTGTGTGCCTCGGCGATCATGGAAGATGCACCCTATCTCGTCGAAGATGCCCGCATAGACCCTCGGTCCTTGGCAAATCCGCTGGTTGCGGGAGAGTTCGGCCTTCGCTTTTATGCCGCTGTCCCGCTTACGACCAGTGACGGTCACAGCCTCGGCACTCTTTGCGTGATCGATAAGGAGCCCCGTTCCATTGAGGATCATCAAGTCGAGGATCTCAAAGATCTGGCGTCCATCGTAATGGACCAGCTTGAACTCAGGCTATCGTCTCTCAAAGCGATCGAACGGGCGAATTTGCTGGCGAAGGAAATCGATCACCGGTTGAAAAACAACCTGCAATTCGTCTCGGGCTTGCTCAAGATGCAAAGCCGATCAGCCGATATCGGCGATGGCGCTGCCCATCTTCAGTCGGCAGCAAATCGCGTGGCCTCGGTAGCGCAAGTCCACCGCCATTTTTATGCGGACACCGGCGAGGCGGTATCCTGCACAGAATTTTTGCGGAGTCTGTGTGAAGACCTTGGCTCTATTTTGGAGCGAGAGATAACCGTTGATGGGGACGAAGGCAGGATCCCTGCAAAGTCGATTCAAGCGATCGGTTTGATCACCAATGAGCTTGTCACGAACGCTGCGAAGCATGGTCGCGGAAAGATCGATGTCTCGTTTCGCATTTCGGACGGCGGTAATAGGCTGATCGTGTGCGACGAAGGACAGGGGCTTTCCGCCGGCTTCGATCCATATGCAGCATCCGCCGGTCTTGGAATGCGGGTGATCACGGCACTTGCATCACAGCTTCACGGCACACTTTCGGCCGGCCCGCGCGAAGATGGAGAAGGGGCATGTTTTGTCGTTGAATTCCCGCACAACGCCTAGGTCTTCTTTGCGGCGTGGGGGAGCGGGCGGGTGTGTCCCACACGCCCAAGCGGGCTAACGGAACCGGGGGTCCAAGATGGACGTTGAAAGCGTTGCAAGGGCGCTGTGCCAATTGCGATTGTCGGCGGGGAACTCATCATGTCTAAACTGCAAGCAGATGGCGGCTTGATCGTCCATTCGGATGAGCCATTGAATACCGAGCCGGTATCCTCGGCGCTGGTCGCAAACTTCTATACGCCGCAGGACCTCTTCTACATCCGCAACCACGGCGAGATTCCGCAGCTCGCCGAAGACCATCGGGTCGAACTTTCAGGCTTGGTGGAGAATCCTGCATCCTTTTGTCTGGCTGACCTGCAGAGGGATATTGCGCACCGCAAGGTGACCGCCGTTCTCCAGTGCGCCGGCAACAGGCGTGCCGATATGCAGAAAGTGCGTGAGACTTCAGGCGATCCCTGGCTCGTGGGCGCCATAGGCAATGCCGAATGGACGGGGGCGGCCTTGTCGGATGTCTTGGATAGAGCAGAAGTGGACAATTCACGGGCAAGATACGTTGCGTTCACTTGCGCCGATGAAGTGGATGTCGATGGCGAAATCGCTGCTTACGGGGTCTCCATCACTCTGGAGCGAGCGATGGTGGGCGATGTATTGATAGCTTGGGCGCTCAACGGTGAGCCGCTCACCCCGGAACATGGTGCACCCATGCGTATCATCGTTCCGGACCAAGCCGGTGTACGTAGCGCCAAGTGGATCAAGAAAATCGAAGTGCGCGAAACTCCGTCGAATGCGCCCATTCAAGCGAAGGACTACAAGTTGTTCCCGCCTTCGGTCGCCAAGGACGAGGCCGAGTGGGACGAGGGATTGACGATCGAACGCATGCCGGTGTCGTCCGCGATCTGCGTTCCTGGACCGGATGAGCAAATTCCCTCCGGCAAAACCACGATCAGGGGTTATGCGGTGGCCTATGGCCGGGCCGTAGTGCGGGTCGATGTCTCATCGGACGGCGGAACCACCTGGAAGCAGGCCGATCTTCAGTCCGAACCCGATGCGCTTGCGGCCTGGACACTCTGGTCACTCGATATCGACTTGCCCGCCGGAAAGCACGAACTCGTCGTCAAGGCAGTCGATGAAGCAGGTCAGTCGCAGCCGGAGAAAATGGACGATATATGGAACTTTTCCGGCTATCTTGCGACAGCCTGGCACCGGGTTGCCGTAGAGGCAATCGACTGAGCCCCGAGCTATTCGGCGGAGAGGCTATTTGCCGTGCCTTGCCTTCCACGCTCCCATCGAGCCCAGATAGACGTCGACTTTTTCGAACCCGTGAGCATCGAGCCAGCCTGCAGCGACGGTAGCGCGCATCCCGCTGGCACACATGACGGTGTAGCTGTGGTCGCGGTCTAGCTCCTGCCAACGCTCGTTCAATTCGCCGACATAAATATGCCGCGACTGCTCGATCTTGCTCTCGGCACGTTCGTCTGCGTCGCGCACATCAAGCAGGGTCCAGTCTAGTTTGTTCGAAGCCAGCCGCGCTTCGACCGTATCGGTACCGATCATGGGTATGGTGCGCATGGGCTTTCCTGCAGCGGCCGCGGGGACAACCCCGACATAACCGCCGATAACATTGTCCAAGGCAATGCGGACCAAATGCTCCAGCGCCGTTTCCAGCTGGTCTTGCGCCGAGGCGATCAGCGCGATGCTTTCTCCCTCGCGCAAAAACCATCCGGCGAATGCGGGGATCATATCGACCGGGAGATTGATGCTGCCCGGCAAATGGCCGGCCGCATAAGCCAGAGGTTCGCGGATATCGACGAGGCGGTCGGCTCCGCAATTGGATAACTCATCCAGCGACATCGGCTGCGGGCGGATCACTCTGGGCGCCGCCTCACCTCCCTCGAGGTTCAGCCTTTCCATCAGGCGGAAGTAGGGGGGCTGGTAATGGTTTTCGTCGACCTTGAAGTCGATGAAGGCCTCGCGATCCTCGATCTGAAGCCGCGGGTTGTTGCGTCGTTCGTGTCCGATCGTCGAAAACTCGCGGTCGGCCATGCCTGAACCGCACACGGAGCCTGCCCCGTGCGCCGGATAAAGGATCGTCTGATCACCCAGATCGCATATTTTGCGCAGGGAATCATACAGCAAACCGGCAACCTCGCGCTTTCGGTCAGGATAGAAATCGGTTCGGCCAACATCGCCCACGAAAAGTGCATCGCCGGTAAATACGCCGACAGCACCTTCCTGATATTCGGTGTCGAACAAGGCGTATGCGACGTGGTCGAAGGTGTGGCCGGGCGTTTCGAGGACACGGATCTCAAGCTGCCCGATGCGGTGACAATCACCTTCGCGCGTGGTCTGCGCGTAGACGACCTCACCGTCGGCATTCGGGCCGTGAAAGACTTCGGCTCCCGTCAGCTCCGCCAGGACCGGGGCACCCGAAACGAAATCCTCGTTGCGATGCGTCTCGAAGATGTGCGTGATCTTGAGGCCCTCGGCACAGGCCTTTTCGACATATATTTCGCAGTCGCGGCGCGGATCGATGACAGCGGCCTGCCCGCCCGCGCCGACCAGATAGGAAAGATGTGAGAGTCCAGGGGTCTTGATCTTTTCGAGTATCATTGCGTCCTCCGTGAACAGCCAACAATTCAACGTCGGGGGCGGTTCCGATGTAGCGGCGCTAGATCAGACCACGCGCAAGGTCGCCGCCGGTATCAGTCGAAGTCCCATCGTCCTTCGAAAGGTCGCTGAAAGCCCGGTTATGCGAAAGGAAGATGCGTCCGGTGAGTTCTTCGACGAAATCGGTGCGCTTGAGGCGATCCATCACGGGGCCCTTAACTTCCGAAAGGTGCAGTGCGATATCCGCTTCGTGCAGCCGATGATTGATCGCCTCCAGGCTTTCCAGTCCCGAAGCATCGATCTCGTTCACCGCGCTGCACATCAGAATCACGTGACGCACGCTCGGCCTGTCCGCGACCTGTTCCAGAACATACTCTTCCAGCCACCGCGCATTAAGGTAGGTCAGGCTTTCGTCGATCCGGATCGACAGGATATGTGGCACGGTGAATACTGAATGCCTTTCGACGTTGCGAAAGTGCTCGGTCTCCGGAACGCGGCCTACAATGGCTGCATGGGGGCGCGAAGCGCGCCAGAGGTAGAGTAGCAGCCCCACTGCCACTCCGACCATTACGCCCATTTCCACTCCTGCCAGCAAGGTGACGAGAATGGTGGCCACATGCGCGGCGAAATCGGCTTTCGAATAGCGCCAAAGCTGTACTGGTGTCTTCGTGTCGACGAGGCTGAGCACGGCAACGATGATCGTGGCGGCGAGCGTGGCGATCGGCAGCGAGAACAGCAGAGGCGTCAGAAACAGTGCTGCCAGAGCGATGCCCACCGCTGTGAAAGCCCCGGCCGCGGGAGTCTGGGCCCCCGCATCAAAGTTCACGGCGGAGCGCGCAAACCCTCCCGTGACCGGATAGCCCCCCGAGAATGCGCTGGCGATGTTCGATGCGCCAAGGCCGATCAGTTCCTGGTTGGGTGCAATACGCTGCCGCCGTTTGGCCGCGAGGGTTTGCGCGACGGAAACGCTCTCGACGAAACCGATGATCGAGATCAGCAAGGCTGGCACCCACAGCTGGGCAATCAGATCGAGGTCGGTTGACGGAACTGCAAACGGCGGGAGGCCTGAAGGTATGGCGCCGACAAGGTTTACACCGCGCGCACCGAGGTCGAAAGCGATGACTACAAGGATGGTCGCGACCACGGCGATCACCGGGCCTGCCTTCGCAACGATGTCAGCTGTGCGCGAAGCTAGGCCGAGGCGTTCGAGAGCTGGCTTGAAGCCGCGCCGCACCCAGAACAGGAATAGAGTGGTCGGAACGCCGATCGCCAACGTCCACATGTTTATCTCGTCAATGGCGGCAGCAAGCGAGCCGAGCATTTCTGGCCAGTTGTCCCCGCCTGCCGAGGCACCGATGATGTGTTTGAGTTGGCTGGTTGCGATCAGGATGCCGCTGGCAGTGATGAACCCGCTTATCACCGGATGCGATAGCAAATTGGCGAGAAAGCCCAGCCTGAGAATGCCAAGGACTGTAAGAATCACGCCCGAAAGCGCCGCGAGCGTGATTGCCGCTTCCAGATATTCGACCGTGCCTGGCATCGCGACCGCGCCGGCCGCTGATGCGGTCATCAACGAAAGAACGGCGACTGGCCCCACTGCGAGCGTCCGGCTCGTTCCGAACAGGGCGTAAGCTATTAGCGGGAGGATCGAGGCATAAAGTCCAACGATCGGCGGCAGACCCGCGAGCAGCGCATAGGCGAGGCTTTGCGGAATAAGCATTATGGTGACGATCACGGCAGCGACCAGGTCGCTGGCCAGAACCGCCCGGTTATAGGTCCGGCCCCATTCAAGGATCGGAAGATAGCGCGCTAGCAACTCGGCAGGCTCCCTTTTATTCCAGTGTCAGGCTTAGGTGCCGCCAGCGACCACCTTGGCCAGTACCATGCCACCGAGCATCGATGCCACGAATGCCGCTGCCTTTGCTGGTTCGATTACCAAAGCTGCGAAGCCGGGGCCTGGACACAGGCCCGCGATGCCCCAGCCGATTCCGAAGATCGCCGATCCACCGAGGAGTTTCGGGGTTAGATCGCTGGTATCGGGAAGTTTGAAGCTGCTTGCCCACCTTGGCGTGTCCATGCGCCGTTGGATCGCCCAGGCGAATGCCATAACGATTACCGCTCCGCCCATGACGAATGCCAGAGTGGGGTCCCAATCTCCAAAGGTGTCCAAAAAGCCGCGTACTCGGGCAGGATTGGTCATGCCACCGATCGTGAGCCCAGCTCCGAACAATGTCCCAGAAGCTGCGGCGAGCAAGGTCACGCGGTTCATGGCAGCACTTCCCAACCCAATGCGTTCATGATCGCAACCGTAGCAATTCCCGCGGCCATGAACGTTAGCGTGGCTACGATGGAGCGTTGCGATAGGCGGCTCACGCCGCACACGCCATGCCCGCTCGTGCACCCGCTGCCGATACGCGTGCCAAAACCCACAAGAATGCCTGCAATGACGATTGGCAAAAAGCCGGTAAAGCGCGCCTCGATCCCTCCGCTAAAGAGTGCCACGACAAACGCGCCCAAAGGAAGTCCGAGCACGAACGCCCATGCAAGGCTACGCGGCGCTCCGCCCTCGCTTAAGCCGAACGCACGCGCAGCCATGCCGGAGACACCTGCGATGCGTCCTACACCAAGCAGCATCAGCGCAGCCGCAAGCCCGATCAAGATGCCCCCGGCGAGTCCCGCCAGCGGAGCGGCTTCAGGAAATCCGGCCAATGTCATACAGCGTTCACCGGAATCTTGATGTAGCTGACCCCATTATCTTCGGGCTCTGGCAGACGACCTCCGCGTATATTCACCTGGACCGAGGGCATGATCAATTTGGGCATGGGTAAATCCTTGTCGCGTCCGGTTCGCATGGCGACAAATTCCTCCTCGCTCACGCCATCACGGACGTGCACGTTTTCATCTCGCTGCTGCTTGACGGTCGACTCCCAGGCATATTCCTCCCGTCCCGGCGCCTTGTAATCATGGCACAGGAACAGCCTGGTCTCATCTGGTAGAGTGAGCAGGCGCCGGATGGAGCGGTATAGCTCACCAGCGTCGCCGCCGGGAAAGTCCGCACGCGCCGTGCCAAAGTCAGGCATGAAGATCGTATCGCCCACAAATGCAGCATCGCCGAAGATGAACGCCATATCGGCGGGGGTATGGCCGGGGACGTGCAAAGCAATCCCTTCAATCTCGCCAAGATTGAGCGTCTCACCGTCCACGAAAAGATGATCGAACTGCGACCCGTCCCGCTCGAAATCGGTACCGGCGTTGAACAGCTTGCCGAAAACCTCCTGCACACGAATTATACCCTGGCCGATACCCAGCTTTCCTCCCAGCCTTTCCTGCAGATAGGGGGCGGCGGAGATGTGATCCGCATGCGCGTGGGTCTCAAGGATCCAGACTACCTCAAGATTGTTCTGACGGACATATTCGAGGATGAGATCGGCGGGACCGTTGGAGGTTCGTCCTGAAGCGGCTTCGAAATCGAGAACGGAATCTATTATGGCCGCTTCGCGGGTCTTTGGATCATGTACGACATAGCTTACCGTATTCGTCGCCTCATCGAAAAAGCCCGCGATGGACGGCCGCAGGGAAGTTTCGCTTCTCGCCCGGACGATCTGGTCGCAAGCGGCTTTGGTTGAATCCGTATCGGTCATTGTAGCCCTATTAACTTATTTGAAGGTCGCAACGGTTGGCTTTGGATACCGGTTCCGGTGAGAGCCCATGACGGAAGTTAAAGCGGTCGGTGAATAGTTGGAGCCGCGTCGCCTCGCACGCTGAAGGTTAGCAAGAAACTTCCGACCTTAATTTCTGCTGGTCCGCTATCGGGCATCTCTCGAGCGTTCACCAATGGCGGAATTTGGGGCGCGAAGCTGCCGTTGCGTGAAATGCAATTGGCGGCTGTGCCATTTTGAGCAGGTTGGATACGGCTACACCGCCTGTCCGGAAGCCTGTGGATAGGCCGATCGAATGACAGAAAATGGGCCGTTAGTGGACAGTCCGCTTTTGGCGCGGGACACATGAAAGCCGCCAGCATTTCTGAGCACAGTCGATCCTGCGTGACAATCGCACGATGCAACATTAGCGGATCGCGAGTGAGTGTTTCCTGTTCTGAAGCGGCCTCGGCAGCCGTGCGCCCCGCCATGCCCGACCCTCGTCAGTTAATGCGCGACCTTCAGGTGTTCCGCGATCCCCAGCCGGGGCGTAGCCTGTGGGAGCTTGGTATTACGCTGATCCCCTTTCTTGGGCTGTTCGCAACGATCATCGTAGCAGCGGACGCGGGTTTTCGACCAGCTCCTGGTTAGTTTCGGCGCGCGCTACGACAATTATAGCCTCGATCTCGTCACCTACGGCGGCGGCGCGGACAGCGATGGCGTCTCCTTCAACATCGGCGCCGATTACGAAATCGTGCCCGGTCTAACGGCGAATGTCAGTTATGCCGAGGCCTTCCGCGGCAAGGAAATCGGCGACGCCTTCACGCTGGAACACAATGCTGCCTGGGCGATCCTGCAACGGGGCCTCGAGCCGGAGACGGTCAACAATATCGAGGCGGGTCTGGCCTACGATGCGGACGGTTTCTACGCTTCGGCCGCCTATTATCGCATGGAGATCGAGAACGTCGTGCTCGACCAGCTCTACCGCGATCGAACGACTGCGCCGTTGCAGAACAACACCTACTACGAGAACGTCGGCGAATTCCGTTCGGAAGGCTTCGAGCTGCGCGGTGGCTACCGGTCCGGCGCGTTCGGGATCAGTGGCTTCTATAACCACTATAACCCGGAACTGAACGGTCTTCCGGTGAACGGTTACGAGCATCTCGCGCTGGGCAACACCCTGGGCGACCAGTGGAACGTCAGCGCCACGTTCGACCCTGCGCCGTCGCTGGGCTTCGAGGCGAGCTTGACCCGATTCGAGCGCGTCGAGGATCTGGAGGTGCTGTTCCGCGATGTGGAGCTGGGCTATGTCCCGGAAACGCAGTTCATCGAAAAGCCTGGCTACACGACGTTCGATCTGTTCGCCCGCTGGCAGCCTTTCGGCACCGATCGCTTCGAACTGCTGGCGGCCGTCTACAACCTGTTCGACGAGACCTACCTGGCGCACGCCAGCGTGGGCGATTACACCGCCATTCCGGACTACGAGATCGTGCGCGGTGTGAACGAACCGGGCCGCAACGTCCGTGTCAGCGCCTCGGTCCGCTTCTGATGCGCACACGCCCCGCCTTCCGGTTCTGGCACCGCTGGTTCGGAATCCTGGGCGGGGCGTGGCTCATCCTGCTGGCAATAACCGGCTGCGCGATCGCCTGGTATGACGAGCTGGACGGCCTGCTGAATCCCGATCTGCGGCACGCCCAGATCGTGTCGGGCCAACCAGCGCCCATCGACGCCGTGGTGGCGAGCGCGCAGGACGCGTTGCCGGGGTTCGAACCCAATAACATTCTTCTCGCTCAGCGGCCTGACCGAACGCACTGGCTACTGGGTCGCCAGACCATACCCGACGGAACGGCGCGCGCGGTTCAGGCATTCGTCGAACCGGCCTCGGCGCAGTTCGCAGGCTGGCGGAAAAGTGGCGCGATCAGTCTTCATCGCCACCATCTGCCGGACTTGCTTTATGGCCTCCATACCGACCTGCTCGTTGGCGAAATCGGCATAATTTTCGTCGGCCTTCTGTCGCTCGCCTGGCTGATCGATCACTTCCTCTCGCTCCCGCTTGCCTTTCCTCGTCTGAAAGGTGCGCTAAGCGCTTTCAGGGTTGGCGGGCATGCCGGCTCGTTGCGCCAGTTGTGGGATCGCCACCGCGCGAGTGGCTTGTGGCTTTGGCCCGTCACCGGAATGCTCGCTCTGACCGGTGTCACCCTTTCGTTTCCCATGGAAAGCCGCGAAGTCGTCGAAACCGTCTCACCGGTCAGTGATCGCCTGCATTACGCGATGGAAGAGCGGGGCCCGCCGACAAATCCCATCGGGCTCGATGCTGCCATAGCCAGCGTGACCGAGGACCGCGCGCAGGTGCACAGCGTTCGCCCGCACCCCGAGGTGGGCCTCTACGCAGTGCGAACTTTCGATACGCGCGATGTCGACAACCAGGGCAGGCTCTGGACTTACGTAAATATGGAGACAGGCAAGATCACGGCGCAGCGCCACGACGCTGGAGAAAACGCAGGGGATACCTTCTTCATCTGGCAATACGCGCTACACTCGGGGCACGCTTTTGGACTTGCCGGGCGTCTTCTCGTGACGCTGGCGGGACTCGTCACGATCTATCTCGGTATTTCGGGCTATCGATTATGGTGGAAGCGTCGGCGGCGAATTGGGCAAGCCCGATGACTACTTTGCACGCCGATTTTCGGCCGAAGTTCGATCCCGCAAACTACCATTTTTGGGATTTATATCTCGTTAGCTAGGCGATCAAAATCTTTAGGAATAGCTGACCTAACGCGGCGCTGAGTGGACGGCCGCTTTCGGGCGAATCTCGAAGCTCTCGGAATGACCAGGATTGGGGTGCAAAGCGGACGTGGCCGACTGATAGTCTTATTAAGAACGAAAAGAGGTGGCTCTCTGGAAGAGAGCGGAAAAGGGCACGCGATCCCCGCGTCCCATGGAGACTTGAGATGACTGAGATTGAACAACAGAAGCGCATCGCCAACTACCTCGCCGCCTTTGCCCACTTGGTGGGTGGCCAGCCCGGACGCTTCGCCGAATTCCGGGACAAAGTGGATGTCATGCTGAGCGGCACGGCGCCTCACGCCTTCAGCCTGATGCAGTTCTCCGACCGGGTCCAGGCAACTGGTCGCCCGCTCATCTGGGTACACCAGCCTGCAGAGAGCCCCCATGTTCCGCAGATCGGCCTGGTCGCTCAGGTAGACGGCGGAACGCATTATGTCGAAAACTGCATGCTCTGCCTGACTGGCGAAGACGACCGCGCGACTCTCGTACCAGACGGCTTCAATCTCGGCGCATACAGGTTCGACGATATGCTCGATCTGCACCACATCACTCAAGCACCGGCCTCGAACTTGGATGCGGCGGATGGCGATATGGTGAGGGCCTACAAGCGACTTATCGCGATCCAGGCCGACCAATGGGAGCGGGGTGACATCTTCGACCTGCCTCATCTCGCACGGGCAGCCTAGATTTTACGGTGTGCCGGATCGTCCGTAGGCGATCCGGCATCGCCACTCAGGAGCTATCTTCGTTGGTCGATTGCCCTGAGCATAAAGTTTTTAACGCGAATTCCTAAACGCTTCGTAACCGGCGATGGTTAACGGCAGTTATTAATCTGTTAGTCTTCGCCAGTTGCGACTGTCGCAATGAGCGGTTGTTCGGATTGGAGCAGGTTAGATATGCCTACACTCGGTCAAGCATTAGCTGTGGAAGAGTGCCGGAATGGCAGGAAATGGGCCGGAAACAGTCCTGCTGAAATGCGTCGGGCGACCCATCACCGACCTCCTCGTACACGCGTATCTGTCACCAGAAATGATCATCACTCATGCAAGAAACGTGATCACACCGTCGGAGAAGCATTTCAGCATCGAGTTCACGCAGCCACTGTACTATTTCTGCAGCGCTTCCGGACGATATTGGCGCTAGACAGCATCTCGAGAACTTCCAGATTGATACGTGTGTCGACCGCTTCGGGGCCGTTTCCGGACTGTCTGCTATTGGAGCGTTACGTCTGTCGTAAGCTTACTTTTGACCTACGCAAATGACTTTCGTTCCCGCCAGTTGATGAATCAATCTTTTATTCGCATATCCACGTTCGGTGTGTGGAACTTTTCAGGCGGAGCAGAACGAAGACTATGGAAAGCATCGGCGCTGATCTCGAAGTCATGAAGCGCGTGCCGCTGGCAGACGAGCATGTTACGGCGATGTGCGCAATCGGCCATGAGCGCGCCTATCACAAAGGTGAAATGGTCGCCGAAATCGGCCAACCTCATGATACGTTTGTCTACGTCATCGAAGGTGAGATCGAAGTCGTCGATCCCTTTTCCGGTGAGCGCTTACTGGAATCCAGCCTTGGGCCGACTCAATTCATGGGCGACATTTCCTTTCTGAACGCGGGGTCGCATTTTCTTCCAATGCGAGCGACAGTGGACACGCGGGTCATCGAGGTTCCGCGTGAGGACATGCTCGATCTGATGGGCCGCGTGCCCGAGCTTTCGGATCATATTATCACGGTGTTTGCCGCGCGCAGACGCAGGCAGTTCGAACTCAAGAACAGCATGATCAAGCTGATCGGTGCCGACCGGGATGCCGCGGTTCAGGACGTGGAGACCTTCCTCGCGCGCAACCGTGTGCCCTTCCAGTCCTTCGACCTCGATAGCAGCGATGATGAGGCCTCGCGCCTGTGCAATCTGGTGGATCACGAACCGGCCGTCATCGTGGGGCAGGATCGCAAGCTGGATGATCCCACTCCCCGCAAGGTCGCCCAGATCCTCAATTTGGATCTCGACGTCGCCGACGATACGATTGTCGATGCTCTCATCGTAGGCGGAGGGCCAGCAGGCGTCGCGGCTGCGGTCTATGCTGGGGCGGAAGGCCTGTCGGCGCTCCTAATCGAAGATACTGCTATCGGCGGTCAGGCGGGGACTTCGAGCCGGATCGAGAATTATATGGGATTTCCGACCGGCATTTCCGGTGCCGACCTCGTCTATCGCGGCCAGATACAAGCGATGAAGTTCGGCACCTGCTTTGCGATGCCGCGCCGGGTTGAAAAACTGGAAAAGCGACCCGACGGCCTGTTTCGCGCGACGCTGGATGACGAAGCCCATGTCTGTGCGCGGGGAGTTGTGGTCGCGACCGGGGTGCAATATCGCCGCATGCCGCTCGACCGGCTCGAGGAATTCGAAGGCGCGGGGATATTCTACGCGGCGACCGACATGGAAGCGCGCTTTTGCCGCAACACCGATGCGATCGTGATCGGGGGCGGCAATTCCGCAGGGCAAGCCGCGATGTATCTTTGCCGCGCGGCCAAGCAGGTCCATGTCCTGGTTCGTGGCGAGAGCTTGGCGGATTCTATGTCGAACTATCTGAGCAGACGGCTGGAAGCCGAGCCCAACATCCAGATTCATTATGGCTGCAAGATCACTGCACTGCATGGCGAGGATCATCTTGAGGCAGTGACGGTAATGGATGCGCAGGGAGAGTGGGGCATGGACACTCGCGCGCTGTTCATCATGATTGGTGCTGCACCCAATACGAACTGGCTCTCGGATTTGGTCAATCTCGATGCCAAAGGCTTCGTGCACACCGGTGAAGCGGCCGGCGCGGAAACGCCTTACGAAACCTCCCATCGCGGAATCTTCGCTGTGGGAGACGTGCGCGCGGGATCGGTCAAACGCGTCGCTTCGGCCGTCGGTGAAGGCTCGGTCGTCATTTCCGCCGTCTTCAACCATGTGCAGAACCTACCGGAGCTGGTACGCTAGCTTATCGGGTAGGCTTCCCGCCCGGATCATTGAGGAAGCTGCAAAATCGCTGCTGCAAAGAAAGGCAGCGCTATGCCAATCTGCACACAACAACCGAGAGGCCGAGCCAGCATCGGCGCTGATGTCTGCCGCGAGCACCTACTCTAGAGGCGCGATGGCCATGACACGTGTCCTGCTTACGGACTTTTTTTGGGCCGATTGCAGACAGTCCAGTTCTGGCGAAGCAAGTCGCGAAACCGGACATTCTGTTCACTCAGTAGTGAGCTCAAAATCGACACTGTTGTCACGGCTTACTTCTTGCAGAATCACCGCCGCATCCGTCCGCCTGTCGGCGGAATGGCTAGAACCTCAACCCTGTATGCAAGTTTATCTGGGGCGACTTGTCGGCACTCTCCAGACGGATGTTTGTTAATGGAGTCGCTGCTTCGATAGCGAAATCGAAATCGTCCAGCCGTGCGCGCAGCCCCCCACCAGCCGAAACCAGTGTCCCGCCGCCGAAGCCGGTGCCGATATTCCTAGCATAACCACCATCCAAGAAAGTATAGAGCTGGAGCCAGTCGAGCGTCGAGGTGGGGTTGTCGAAATCCTTGCGCAGTTCGACAAGGCCCGCGATCCCCTCATCACCGAAGCGCTCGCTGAAATCATAGCCGCGAACGCTGTAGGGTCCGCCGATCGAGAACTCCTGCGACGACAGCAAGGGTCGCGAGGCGATCTGGCCATTCGCGGCAATACGCAGGCCGAAGCCGGTTCCAAGGTCCAGCGCGGAATCGAACCAAGCAAAAGCCCTGGTGAACCGGGCACTTGCATTGGCGCGCGATGCAAGCGGATCGCCAACCTCCGTCGTTCCCCCGATCGCCAAGCCTCTCGTCGCGCCGATGCCACCATAGATGCGGCCGATGCCGATATTAGCATTGGCCGCAAAATTAACCGAGGCGGTGACTAGATCGTCCTCTTCAAAGAGCACGCCCTCCCGTGCTTGGCTCACATTCAGATAGGCCAGCTCACCGTTTAGCCACAGGTTGAAGCCATTGCCCCGCACCAGTGCATTGCTCGCGAAAATCGCTGCGTAGCGATTGTGTCCGCGTAAATTGCTGTCCCCCCGCGTTAGCCCAGCCGAAGCGGCGATACCGATCACCGTTGCGCCGTCGCCGAGTGTCTTGGCATAGCGGGCGTTGACGAAGACCATTTCGCGCGGCTGAGTGCGGCGATGTCTGGCTTGCTTACCCGTGATCTGCGCCATGAGCTCGCATTCAGGATAAAGCAGCGGACGATCGCACGAGGTTGCGGCGAGCGCCAAGTTCGCTGCCAGAGAGGTAACTACCCCCTGATTGAGCTGCTCGTCGAGAGGCTCGCCTCCTCGCACCGACACGCCGCAGGCTTCGACGAGTGCTCCTAGGCGACTGCGCGTTCTGTGTGCTGTTTGCGGGAGCAGTGGTTCGCCCATCACCGGGCGTTTGAGTGTGACCAGATTCATATTCTATCTTCCTTGGAAAGAAGCCGTTCTGGCCGAGGGCGGCTTCCCCCTATTTTCATCATCTCCTCGGCCTCACAGCCGATCACTTCCTCCATTGGTTAGGTCGACGCGCCGGCTCTCGGCGCGCGAGAATGAATTACTCTTTTCTTTCGCGGAACGGACTACTGGCGCTGACTTAAGGCACCGCTTGCTGGCGCTGAACCTCGCGTATGCGCAGTTCTGTCGGGCGGTGAAACGACAGATCACCGAAGAGGCTAGCCTCACAGCGCGGGGTCGCATTTCACACTGGATGATCTGCCGTTCCTCTATAAGGTAAGCACGGTGATCACGCTTCACCACCTAGGTGTTCTGCACAGTGTCCCGATGTCGAACACCACGGCGACAGCCCTGCGAGCGCTTACGAATTCTTGTGCCCGCGTCTAATTAGGAAGCCCGCTCGACGCCGCGGTATAAGCAGGAAGTTCGAACTGCGCAGAAGCCTCTAGTTGAACCACCAAGCCAGCCCTACGCCCACTGCAGCGAGGTGAAGGCTCAGGAGCACAAAGAACTCCAGCGTAGTTCCGAGGCCTGCGCGGCTACGCTTGGCCACCGGGACACCACGGCTCGCGTCGGCCGGACCAGGTTCGAGCGAGACCCTCTGCGACTAATTGAGCACCAATAGAACGGCCTGAACGATGTAGGGTAGCGAGCGTGCGACCGTAGCGATCCTGGCCGGTACGGGCGATCTCGAAGGCGCCGGCATTCAAGAGCTGAATGAGCCTGTTCCTGGCCCGCAGGGCCAGCGCCCTCTCGTATTCGCACGCGCCGATTAGCTCTGGCGTATCGATGTCGGCGATCCGGATTTTCTCACCTTCAAGCCAAACTGTATCGCCATCGTGGACGCAGTGATCACGTGGGCCAGGGGCACAAACAGCGAGCGCGGCAGCAATCGAAAACATTTGTCCACTCTAGCTTGAAAGACAGAATTTTCCTACTTGGAACAAATATGGAACATGGTGCCCATTGAGTCGGAGATTTCCATGATCGTTCTAAGCCCGCCAATGCTCGCCGCTATAGCTTGCATCATCACTGCCTGTGCTGCCCTGGTCTGGTCAGTGCGGCGAAAGCCATGAGTTCGAAGCGTCTCGATACGATCGCCGATTACTCGCGCCACGGCTACGTGCTGCGGGTGGACTGTCGCCGTTGCCGCAGGATTGCTTTGCTCAATCCACTCAGCATCGTGTTGCTTTGTCAAATGCGCGGTTGGTCAAAGCAGATGTCTGCGCTTGAAGGCCGCCTGCGTTGCTCTCGGTGTGGAAGCCGCGATACGAGGCTTGGACCGGCGTTTGGCAACGCCAGAGGCTCTCCATAATAGGCGGCTTTGCGCCCTCCATCCGGCCGTTCGGCCTTGTCGCTGACGAACCCGAAAGCCGCCATTCGTTCCGCAAGCGCTCAACTGGTTCAGACCCGACATTGCGCTCACGGCCCAACAGGCGTGGCCACAATTATGTTCGGAGTGCAGCAATCAGGGCGTCCCGAGCCATGGCCACGCGCGGGTGTCGCAGCGATGAGCGTGCCCAGACGAGGTAGTAAGCGTTGCGCGGCACCGTGATCGGGGCGGGGATCTCGATCAGCGTGCACGAAGCGCGTTCGCTGCGGGTGAGATAGCCGGGCAGCACCGTCCAGCCGAGGCCCGCGCGCAATCCCGACCGTAGCACCCGCAGATCGGGCGCGGTCAAGCCTGGCTGGCTGGTCAGCTCGATCTGGTTTGCCTCGAGCCAGGTCCGCAGCAGCGGCCGGTCAAGATCGTAGGCGAGGTGGGCCGTCCGGTTGAGCCCGTCGGCAAGCGGCAATTCGGCAATCCGCATAGCCACGGCGGGCGAGGCTACGGCGCGCAGGTGCTCTTCGCCCAGCACATGAAAGGCCAACCGCGCATCTTCGGGTTGCGAGGCGGTGACGGCCAGGTGCACCTTGTCTTCGAGCAGCAAGGCATAGAGCGCCTCGCGCCCGCCGATATGCAGGCGCAGGTCAAGCCCCGCATCCAGCAGCGGGGCCAGCCGGGGCGTGATCATTTCGCCCAGCAGGTCGGACGGCGCGGCGATGTGGACCGTGCCGGAAATGCGGGACGAGCGGGCCCGCGCGCTGGCCAGAGCCGATTCCGCCGTGTCGAGGCTGCTCCCGATGGAAGCCGCGAGGTCGTCGGCCATCGCGGTCGGTCGCACACCCCGCGAATGGCGGTCGAACAGGGGACGGCCCAGTTGCGCCTCGAGCGATGCGATGTGCTGCGACGCCGCCGGTTGGGTGATGCCGATTGCCCGGGCCGCCTCGCTCAGTGAACGACGGCGGTAGACTTCAACGAAGGTGCGCAACTGCAGGAGGGACATTCCGGTTCCATAAGCAGAATTATGGCCGCCCGCCAATCCCGCTGCATTTCCTGATGCCGTTCCCTGCGTATCTAGGCCGCCGAGAGGAACGCTCGAATGCAAGATCGCCGCCAGTTGATGAAAGCGCTCACCGCTGCCTCTGTGGTGGGCGCGGCGCCGGCGGGTGCGTTCGCGGGTGTTCCCGACATGACCCGAAAAGGACAGCTGACGATGACCCGCATTCTCATGGTGGCCACCTCCGCCGACCGCATGACCCCCGGCACCGAACCAACGGGTGTGTGGATCGAGGAGCTCACCACCCCCTATTACGCCTTCCGCGACGCGGGCGCCGAGGTGACGCTGGCTTCGATCGAGGGCGGCGCCATCCCCGTGGACCAGCGCAGCGTCAACGCCGACGGCGAAAACGACGCTTCGGTCGAGCGCTATCTGAAAGACGACGCGCTAAAGGCCGAGGTTGCCGGCACCCCGGTGTTCACCAGCATCGATCCCGCCGGCTACGACGCGCTGTTCCTGCCCGGCGGCCATGGCACCATGTTCGATTACCCCGGTAGCGAGGATCTGGCGCGCCTGGTCGAACGCTTCGACCGCGAGGGCAAGATCGTTGCCGCCGTCTGCCATGGGCCGGCAGGGCTGGTCTCGGCGAAGAAGGCCGACGGCACGCCCATCGTCGCCGGCCGCCGTGTCGCGGGCTTCACCGACAGCGAGGAACGCGCGGTCGGCCTAGATCAGGCGGTGCCGTTCCTGCTCGAAACGCGCCTCAAGGAGTTGGGCGCCAAGCACGAGGGCGGCCCTGACTTTGCCCCCTTCGCCCTGCGCGACGGCAATCTGGTGACCGGGCAAAACCCCGCCAGCGCGGCGCGCACTGCGGAGCTCGTGATGGACGCCCTCAAGGACAAGGTGGCCTGACCATGCGCTATCTTCACACCATGATCCGCGTCGCCGATCCCGAGGCGGCGGTCCGGTTCTTCACGCTGCTGGGTCTCAAGGAGACCCGGCGCATGGAGAACCAGGCGGGGCGTTACACGCTGATCTACCTTGCCGCTGACGAGGATTTCCGCGGCGACGGCGAGCAGGGCGATGCCGAGGTCGAGCTGACGTACAACTGGCCGCCCGAGGATGGCAGCGCTGCGGAGACTTATACCGGTGGCCGAAACTTCGGCCACCTCGCCTACGGGGTCAACGACATCTATGAGACGTGCGCGCGGCTGCAGGCGGGCGGTGTGACCATCAATCGCCCCCCGCGCGACGGATACATGGCGTTCGTTCGCTCGCCCGACGGGATCTCGATCGAATTGCTCCAGAAGGGCGAACACAAGGCTTCGGCCGAACCCTGGGCCTCTATGCCCAACACGGGCGCATGGTGATGGCGCGCCTGTTCGAACCGCTCGAGGTCGCGGGGCTCCGGCTCGCCAACCGCATCGTCATCGCGCCGATGTGCCAGTATTCGGCCGAAGACGGCGCGATGAACGACTGGCACCGGATGCATCTCGGCCAGTTGGCGCTGTCGGGCGCAGGCGCGCTGACGATAGAGGCGACCGCTGTCAGCCCGGAAGGGCGCATCACCTACGGCGACGTTGGCCTGTACGACGACCCGACTGAAGCCGCGATGCGAAGCGTGCTCGAAAGTGTGCGCCGTTGGTCGGACATGCCGCTGATCATCCAGCTGGCCCATGCCGGCCGCAAGGCGAGCTGCGCCAAGCCGTGGCACGGCGGAACGCAGATCGCCCCCGATGCGGAGAATGGCTGGCAGACCGTGGCACCCGGCGCCATCCCATTCGCTCCGGACGACCATCCCCCTGTCGAACTGGACAAGTCAGGGCTTTCCCGCATCCGGGAGGCGTTCGCGGATGCCGCCCGGCGCGCCGGCAGGCTCGGCATCGAAGCCATCCAGATCCACGCCGCGCATGGCTATCTGCTCCACGAGTTTCTTTCGCCGATCTCCAACCGGCGCGGCGACGACTACGGCGGCAGCCTCGACAACCGGATGCGGTTCCCGCTCGAAGTGTTCGATGCCGTGCGCGAAGCATTTCCGGCCGACCGCCCGGTGACCGTCCGCGTTTCCGGGACCGACTGGGTTGAAGGCGGCTGGACGGCGGAGGAAACCGCATTGTTTGCACAGCAGCTGGAGCGGCGCGGTTGTTCGGCAATCCACGTCTCCGGCGGCGGCCTCGACCCGCGCCAGCAGATCCCTGTCGGCCCCGGCTATCAGGTGCCGCTGGCGCGGACGGTCAAGGACGCGGTCGCCATGCCTGTCGTAGCGGTCGGAATGATCACCGATCCGCACCAGGCGGAGCGCATCCTCGAAGACCGGCATGCCGACGCCATAGCGATAGCGCGCGCTGCGCTGTGGGATCCGCGCTGGCCCTGGCACGCCGCCGCCGCGCTTGGTGCATCGGTCAAGGCGCCCCCGCAATATCTCCGGTCCGAACCCCAAGAAGCGGGCCGCATCCTCAAGGAACTGACCTTATGAAGACCTCCGCCAAACTGCTTCTTGCCGCGGGCGCTGCCCTCTCGCTTGCCGCCTGCGCGACCACTCGCGACGGTGCACCCGCGCCGCAAATCGAACAGGTTGCGACCTTCGATGGCGCGATGCCGACGGGCGTGACCGTCGCTCCCAACGGGCGCATCTTTGTGAACTTCCCGCAATGGGGCGACAACGCGCCGTTCACGGTTGCCGAGCTGGTCGACGGCAAGGCGGTGCCCTATCCCGATGCCGCGACCAACCGGCCCGATCCGGCCGACCCGGCGGGGCATTTCATCTCGGTGCAGAGCGTGGTGGCCGACGGCGCCAACCGCCTCTGGGTGCTCGACACGGCCGCGCCCAAATTCTCTCAACCACAGGCCGGCGGTGCAAAGCTGGTGGCAATCGACCTTGCGACCGACCGGGTGGTGAAGACGATCGTCCTGCCGCCCAGCGTGGTGCTGCCCACGACCTACCTCAACGACGTGCGCTTCGATCTGCGTCAGGGCGCCGAGGGCGTCGCCTACATCACCGACAGCAGCAACGCCGGTGTCGGCGGCATCATCGTCGTCGATATCGCCAGCGGGCGTGCGATCCGGCGCCTGTCCAACCATGCGACGACCAATCCCGAGCCCGGCTTCACCCCGGTCGTCGACGGCGCGGTGCTCATGAACCGCCCGGCCGATGGACCCGCGACGCCGATCGCGATCGCCAGCGACGCAATCGGGCTCAGCGCCGACGGCAGCCTGCTCTACTACGGGCCGCTGTCGGGCCGCACGCTCCATGCGGTGCCCACGGCCATGCTGCGCGATCCTGCGGTGACCGAGGAGGAACTGGCCCGCGCGGTACGCAGCCTGGGGCGCAAAGGCGCTTCGGACGGGATTGCCGAAGACGACCGGGGCCGCGTGTTCGCCAGCGATTACGAGAACAACGCGATCCGCGTGCTCGACCGGGGCCGCTGGACGACGGTGGTCAGCGACCCCCGCATCAGCTGGCCCGACACACTGTCGATCGGCACCGAGTGCTATCTCTACTTCACCGCCAACCAGCTCCACCGCCAACCCGGCTTCCACGGCGGGCGGGATTTGCGCCGCAAGCCTTACGAGCTGCTCCGCATCCGGGTGGGCGCCGGGCCCGTCCTCTTGCGCTCACAGTGATCCCATCAGGCCGGGCGGGCTCGCGCGGGGCCGCGATCCGGCGAAGAATCAACAACTGACTTGAAGGAATACAATCATGACAAAGGGTATCGAAGGCAAGGTCGTTCTCATTACCGGAGGCAGCAGCGGCATCGGCGCGGAAACTGCGCGCCTTCTCGCGGACCGCGGCGCGAAGGTGGCCATCGCCGCGCGGCGCAAGGACAGGCTCGACGAGGTCGTCGCGGACATCACCGCTATTGGCGGCGCGGCACGTAGCTACGCGCTGGACGTGACCGACAAATCGGCGGTCCAGTCCGTCGTCGCCGCAATCATTGCCGACTTCGGCCGCCTCGACGTGCTGATCAACAACGCCGGGCTGATGCCGATCCGTCCGATGGCGGAGGTCAACACCGACGAATGGGACCAGATGATCGACGTCAATCTGAAGGGTACGCTGTACGGC
>Ga0208450_1000347_pt1 | contig 27040 bp, 28 predicted proteins | sample MalvireepMed_908_FD_184249 | JGI IMG/M metagenome (GOLD analysis project Ga0208450, IMG submission 184249) | Marine viral communities from the Global Malaspina Expedition - Malaspina viral metaG DeepMed_908 (SPAdes) (version 2) | ecosystem: Environmental > Aquatic > Marine > Oceanic | place... | reverse complement strand
TGGCTTCGATTTCGTTGGCGATGTCCATATTCTCTTCCAGGAACTTGCAGGCATTGGCCTTGCCCTGGCCGATCTTGTCGCCGTTGTAGGCGTACCAGGCACCGGATTTGTCGACGAAGCCTTCTTTAACACCCATGTCCAGAACTTCGGCCATGTGGTAGATGCCCTTGCCGTACATGATCTGGAACTCGGCCTGTTTGAACGGCGGAGACACCTTGTTCTTGACGACTTTTACGCGGGTTTCGTTACCTACCACTTCGTCGCCGTCCTTCACCGCACCGATGCGGCGGATGTCCAGGCGCACGGAAGAGTAGAATTTCAGGGCGTTACCGCCGGTGGTGGTCTCGGGACTAAATGTGTCCCCTACCAAAACAGCTCTTTTTGTATGAGAGAAGCTAACACGATAAAAACAATGTTTCCAACAGAAATACCCGAGCCTAGGATTGATTCTCAATTAAGGCGCTCGGTAAACCCTCAGCCATGTTACACAGCTAGAGAGATAATAACGACTCCAAGGAACAGAACTCCGAAGAACCCATAAAACAGCCCCTGGCCGCTAACCCAGTCTAAATGTCCCCTAGCAATCTCATCTTCGGAAAAAAGATCCGCCACTCTGAGGTCCTCGTTTACGATGAAAAATTCCCTACCCTTGCACCTTTCATAGATCTCGTAAATTTCGGGATCTTAAAGGTTATCTACAATCATCAGGCCAACTGCGAAAGGATCTAGTGGATTTTAAAGGATACTCATGGCTTTTCCCTGTAGTGTAACGTCGAGGCATAGCGGCGACCCTGGAGTGGCGATGAAGAAGCCGCGTAATGGACGTACGGCGGCCACTAACTACTGCACCATGTTAAGTTTTGCACTCGGGCACCAAGGTGTTTCGGTCTGGGTCTTGGTGATATGCATGCCAAAACCGGAACGCTTCACCCATCATGTCTTCATCCTCGATCGAGTCGAATGAAAACGTAACCTTTGCTCCACCTTCAGAGTCAGCCAAAAATTCAAGAGTAGGAGACTGCAAATCTTTAGCATGAAAATCGTTAGCACTGCGTCTTACTGAATGTTTGTAAGCGTTAGTGATCTGTTCAATATCCCTAAGGACGGGATGCTTCGCCCGGATTTCGCCCAAAATATTTCCCATTTCACCATCTTTCCACCCCAAGTCGCTCTTGAACTCATGGAAGAAATACTCGGGCACGTTATTCATTGACTCCATAGCATTGAGGAAATATCTGAGCCGTTTGTATCTATCAAGGGTCTGATCTTGGTTTTTGGCTTTCTGCTCTGCGATCAGATCGAAATAGTCAACACAGTTGTTAAGCGCAACATGGGCAAGGTAGTTGGTGTGACTCCCCAGAAGTCCCTTGAATGCGTCCATGACTACGACTCTCCTTGAAACCGAACAGCAATTGCGGAAATTTGACCGATCGATGATCACGTTTTGGCGGACCATCTATACTATATTTGGCCCCAAACAGAACAGAGGCTTGGCCCAGTCCCCAATGTCCCCGCCAGGTAATTGCTTGACATCAACGATTCTCCTCGACCAGCTTATCACCTACATTCACTCGATAAGGCAACCCGAACCATAGACGCCGCAAGCCAAAACTTACTACGCGATGTCGCGCCTCCCATACTTGATTCAGGGGGCGGGAGGCTCATCCGAGAGAGGGGTTGTTGGATAAAAACGAGATAAAAATTGCAAGGAAAATAAATCCAAAGAACCCATAGAACAGCCACTGGCCTCTAACCCAGTCTGCATGCCCCTCAACTATTTCACTCTCAGAAAAAAGATCTGCCACTCTGAAGTGTTCGTTTACAATAAAAAATTCCCTACCTTGATACTTTTCATAGATTTGGTAAATCTCAGGATCCGACAGGTTGTCTACGATCAACAGCTCTGTATTCGTGACTGAAATCTGATCTGACACACTCTGCCTGATTTTTCTCTCAAGCCTATCTCTAACATAGGTATACCGATAGCGAGTTAATGCATCGACAAGCCGTCCAAGCTCCTCGGCCTCTTCGGATACTGACTTCAACTTAGCCCTTACCAGTGCATCAACCAGAGGGATTTTCAGCTGATTGGACTTCTTAAAGTCTTCTATTCTCTGCTGGAGCGACGCCGCTTCTTTCCTAAGCAAGCTATCAAGCCTGTAGGCTTCATCGCCAACCAGCAGTGCTACCCTGGCATTTTCCTTGCTAACAGCAGTCTCAGTCATCCCGTATTCGCCCTATGAGCAGATTTAGTCTTATCTTAACGAGGAGACTCTATCGGACAGATGCATAGGGCGCAACAACACCTGAAAGTCGACTGAACGCCCATCAGTCGAGCCTCAAGATCCAATCCAAGCTTATCTTCGCCTAACAGGAAATAATCATGCAAAACGCAGCATTGAAAATTTTGAAAGCACTTGAGAAAAATGGAGAACTCACGCTAGAGGAAATTTCGGCCTTGATTCCTCGGAGAATAGGCGACCATCGCGACTTCTATGTACTCGCCTCCCTTGTAACAATTGGCTACGTCGATGATGACAAGATGCCCAATTCTAACGAACCAAAAATTATTGACCGGAAAGAGGGCTTGTTGGCGCGCGAATATTTCTCAAGCCACAATGCTGAACAAAGTGCATCCTATGAAAACTGGGTCTGGCAAAGGATTGGTGCGACGACTTTACGCGAACAGCCGTTCAGCCTAACTGGGAAAGGCAGCCTTTTTCTATCAGAGTATCGGTCAAAGCAGTTCGAAAGGTTGTTCTCACTTGCAACCGGGATATTGGTCGGCATTGTTGTTGCCGTAATTGGCGCTTATGTTCGAGTCGAGCTAGGCAAACTATAACCCTTTATATCCAAGGCATGTCTTTGTCTTTGCCACACCAGGCGCACCGCTACGCCGTTCATATGCGAAATATACCTCCCGACTGATCTGAAAAACCAATAAACACATACCGTTGCGCGAGACCTTGAGAACGAAACCTATATCTTATGCTTATTTGAACTCAAAAAACTCAGGATCATATGGATAATCCTCGCATAGCCAGACCCATTGTCGACACTGCCTAGTGAGCTTAATTTTCTTAAGCGGATTGCTAATCAAAGAGAGTTCAACTTTATTACCGGACTCTCTCAGGAGAGCAATAGCATACTCTGCTCCTTTCTCACGTGCGACGACTTCTTCATTGGTAGTAAGCGTGAACGCTTCATTTTCCCTACCAATTTTCTTTACTTCCAGATAAATCACATCACCGCTTGCATTTATGCAGTAATAGTCGTAACCAATATTTTGCTTTGAAACATCCTCAACGTTATATCCTTTAAGTCGGAAAATTTCTGCGACAGTCTCCTCCGCAGACCTCCACTTTTCGACAAAAAAAGAGCTAGTCTTAGCCCTCACTGGAACTTCAGACTCTGAAACGGTCGGTTTACTTGCGACTGAATTTTCTGGGGCAGACTCTCTACCGATAGATGTTGGCACATGACTGTCGATGCTCTGACCGAAAAAGCGATCAAAAAAAACTTTGGCCTGTACGGGAGACGCCACCTTCTCCAGTATGAGCTTCGTATAGTCATCATCTATATCAAGTGATTCTGACAAAACCTCTTCAATAGAAACCCGACGATTACCAGCAATCCAGAGTCGACATTTCTTTACTAAATCGTCCGCTAGAGCTTTTGATATAGTTACTGATTTAATTACCTGCGCACAGATCTCAGCAAGCCCAAGATTCGACACATCAAGTTTATTTAGGTCGTTAAATATCTCCTCTAACGTCAAATCTTTCACACCGAGATGAGCAAGCAACGCGTTTCCGTAATTTGAGCCAACGAAAAACCCAGGAAAAGATTTAAAACCACTAACTTTAATTAGATGATTAAAATCATCTAAATTCAACCATCTTGGTCGCCGCCGAATCGAATCAACAACAGCATGCGAATCGACCTTGAGTTGTTTATACAACTCGCTGCGGAAATCTTTCTTTGTAAACGCTGAGGCCCTAGGATCAATAGTCGGTTCAATAGCACGAAGTAAATCAACTTTTGCTTCTAAAGAATAACCTTCAGCTACCTGACTAGGTACACAATTCAAGCATTCAATAATGAACCGAGATAGATCTCTTATTACCTCATAAGTCAACTCGTCGAGAACCACCCTAGTTCTCGACGGATCCGTACTAACATTCCCTTGTATTCGCGCCCTAATACCTGAGCTGTCTGTTGTTGGCAAAAATGAATGAACAACATACTGCTCATCATTTTCAGCTTCATGGTCATCAATCACTGAAGCAGCGACCATAATGCCACGATGACTAAAAACCCTATAATTTACGACTCTCTCACTTTCAATGAGAGACACCAAAGTGGTATTACCAGCTTCGGCCCGTTCAACTCTTATAATTCTATTGGATTTTTCTTCAAGAATGACCTCAGATATAGATGACAAAAACATCAAAAAAGACGAGTCGAAATTCAAAATTTCTGTATTGACAGAATCATATGAAATGTCGTCAAATACAAAGAATGTTTTAAAGCCCTCTGCCTTAAGCCTATCGACAAAGCTCTGAGTAGCGCTCTTGACCTTCTTGTCGATAGGGTGCGGAATCCGAATGATCGGGACATCGTCCGCGCCAGGCACAGCCTGCCTTGATAATTCTTTTGAGAAAGTAACCTCGTAATCTCCGCTAATTAAATGCGCGGTTTTAGATAGTGAAATCACCGACTTGAAGCCAATTCCTCTATAACCAATATTCTCACCTCTACGCTTGTTAGAGGCAGCGCTTCGACAAAGGCTATAGAAATCTTCTTCAGAAAACTCCTTTCCGTCGTTAGCAACCAAAAGAATACCTTTATGAATGGACACCAAAAAACGATTCGAACCGGCATCATCGGCATTTTGTAACAACTCTACAAATGACCTGGCGCTGTACGTTTCCGATATATAAAGCTCCAGGCCAGCAAGGTCCGACAATAGCTGCGGGGATCTCATTGCTTCATCTAGAAGCGATCTTCTAATCTCTAGAAAGCTCATTTCCTGCTCTTAACTGTTAACTGGGAAGATTCGAATCTTTACGATATCTGGCACTGGTGTTTCTAATGACACATCAAACACATCGAATCCCGCAAACGACTCATCATCGATGTATTCGCTCGCCTTAGCGACCACCCTACCTTGACTATCGTATGCGGCAATCTTGATCTCGATATCATTATCCAGCGGACCCCCACTTACTGATATCACCTCACCCGTGATTGTCAAGGTTGCATCCCATTCATCCTCCTCATCATGGTCCAGAAAGGCCGATAGCCCACCGAAAGTAATTCCCAATTTCTCTTCCAACATTTCCATCTGCTCTATTGCAGAAGTAAGGTCAACACTGGCCATCTACACTACTCCTATTCAAAAATTCAACAACCATCATCCGGCGTCTTTACTTATAATTCACAACGAAAAATAATAAAACGGTACTGCTCATCAAGTATTAGCGCTCAGCTATGATGATTCATCTTCTTTTAAGTTTTTGACCGCAATTGTTTCATCATTTACGTAAGGCTCAACCTTAAATATTTGCACCAACCTCCCACTTTTATCTTTAGAAATCTCAGTTTTGATAAACCGCAGAAACAAACAATCACAAATCGAATCGATACTTCCATTAACAACTAACTGCCTGGCAAATTGCTTATTCATCTCAACCTGGTATTGCCAGTCATCTGCTGACGTAAACCTTAGAGAAGAACCGTTTAAAGTCCCTAGTCGCAAATTTGAACGAGCAGTTGAGACAACATAACTCTTTACCTGTTCAGGTGTAATTTCCCCATTCTGCAACCACCTAAAAATATCTGTAACCGACCCATTATGAAACACTAGACTATCTTCATTTAATTTGTTCAAGAGATTATCACTAACAGCTTTCGCTTTCCTTTTTTTAGCTGCCGCGACTTTTTTGGCATTTTTGACTAGCGAAGCGTGATGCTTGAGCGCCCGAGATCTCTCTATATAAAACTCTCTAAACTCAGCACCATCATGATCTACAGCAGAAAATATAGTATCGAATTCTACGCTGAGAAAGCCTTTATACTTGTCAGGTTCGCTCGCGGGACTTAGATCATCGTAGTCATTAGTTATCGAATAAATGTCTCTTCGATCAATATCTATCTCACCATCTTTGGAGACGCCACGATTATCTATGCTTTTTTTAATTATTCTTAAGAATGATCTAATATTCAAGGCATTTGAACATATAGCCTCATCTACAAGGTCGGACTTTTCCTCGCATTTTTCGAAAACCTTCTCTTCGTTTAAAAGATCCAGCGTGGTTTTTGCTTCCGATTTGTTAATTTTCACCAAAGCTTCATGAGATGTTTCACCTAAACCAGGCTGGAACGTGTCTCCTTCTTCTTCAAGTTCAAACACTGAATTAATAGAGTCAAAACAATCCCAGATCTTTGCTACGGTAAACTGCACCGTATTTGATCGACGAGTTAGAGAACATTCACTACTAACATCTTCGACAGCGTTAATATACTGATCAGAGACCTTAAAGCACTCACTTCCCATATCACAATTCCGATAAAGAAAAATCAAATGATTGCTAGGCTCATACGGGTTTAAATGTCCGGCCTCAAGTTCATCAACCATTTTCTTAAATTCTTTGAGCTTTGGATAATAATCTTCAAAGCTACTGATGAACTTGGATGAATTGATATCACCAGCTTGTCGTAAACGATCCCGGCACTCTTCCAGTTTTGTCACTCCGTAACATTTGCTATGTATACTACCAAGATTCATTGCACCATCCCGCAGAGCCTGAGGTGCGCTAGGGCCAGTCATATACCCCATATATTCATTAAGTTTCTTCATCGACAAATCTTTTTCGTTTGCAATTACCGAGCCCTGAACAAATAGGGTAAGGATAAAAATCCGAAATCCATTCGTTAGAAGATTTTTAAAAGTCATATCCATCCCCATGAAAAAATTCGATGATTTGCAAGTAGCCCATGAAACCCACCGTAGCCATAATGTACCTTAATTTTCGCGACTTTTCCCGCCACTTGCATCGTTTAGGATTGTGGCTCACCACGACTGTAGAAAAAGGGGCTCTTCGTTGACTCAACTCAAAGCATATAGAAGACCACATTGCTCGCTTAATTGTTCATAAATACAGATATTGGTGACCTTGGTAGATCGATCAGTGACACCGACAGGGTGGCGGTGGAGTGCAAAATTTGGAGACTCATACGCAAAATCCCACGGCCTTACGAATAGTTGGTTTCTCAAACGAGGTAAAGGGACATGCATAATGCCTAGGCTAAACGCCAATGAAGTCAGACAGATACAACAAGCTCAGGATGAGGCCGATAGGCAAAAATTAGCTACAGCTACACCACAAGAGCTAAGGCTAGCCTGGGAGGCTCGATTGAAGCTCTATCGGGACCTATGGCCCGAATTGCCTAAGCCAGGGACGCAGGAGTGGAAAGACTGGCGGTGCACCCATTCGAAAAAATGCCCAAGCGATCAGTAACCGGCTACTTGGTCATCATCGCACCTCTTACCCTTCAGTACTATGACTGTTTGGCAGCTAGCACGGCTTATAGGGGCCGCATTAGTACCCTCCGAAATGCCCTTATAGTGCAGTGTCAGGTGCGGTGTTCCGGCGGCCAAGATTTTCGTTACCAACTTCCTTTACCGGATCAGAAAGCTCTGGGAGTTATGGTGATTTCTGGTGTATGGAAGCAGGCTGAAAGGATGGCGTATCCTGTTGGTTGATCACCGCCAAGATCACAACCAACAGAGGATGGATACGCCATGTCCAAGTCTAACCTGCATGCTCTTTCACAACCAGAGGTAGCCACGAACGATCCATTGCACGAGCTGATCCGGCAGGGTGCCCGTGACCTGATTGCACGGGCTGTCGAGTCCGAGCTTCAGGGGCTACTGGATCAGTATGCCGATGTATCGACACCCGATGGTCGCAAGGCGGTAGTCCGCAACGGCCATTTACCAAAGCGAACCATTCAGACAGGCGTTGGAAATGTTGACGTCCAGGTGCCCAAGGTCCGGGACCGCAGCGGCTCCGGCATTCGCTTCAACAGTCAGCTCCTGCCACCGTATCTGAAGCGGGCTCAGAGTCTCGATGAACTCATTCCTTGGCTCTACCTGCGCGGTGTCTCCTCTGGCGATTTCCAGGAGGCTCTCAGTGCCCTGGTCGGCGAGCAGGCCAAGGGCCTGTCCGCTAACACGGTGTCACGGCTCAAGGCTCGGTGGCTGAAGGAGCACGAGGATTGGCGTCGCCGCGACCTCGGCCAGAAGCGCTACGTCTACTGGTGGGCGGACGGAGTCTACAGCAATGTTCGTTTGGATGACCGACTTTGCCTGCTGGTGATCATCGGGGTCACAGAGCATGGCCACAAGGAGCTGGTCGCGGTGGAAGACGGCCACCGCGAGTCCGAAGCCAGCTGGAGAGAGCTGCTCACCGGCTTGCGGGAACGTGGCCTGGACAATGCGCCCAAGCTGGCCGTAGGCGACGGGGCTTTGGGCTTCTGGAAAGCGCTGAGCAAGGTGTTTCCGGATACCCGGCACCAGCGGTGCTGGGTTCACAAGACCGCCAACGTGCTGGACAAGCTGCCCAAGTCCGTGCAGCCGAAGGTGAAGTCAGACCTTCATGAGATCTATCTGGCGGAGACCCGCGATAGCGCTCACAAAGCCTTTGACAGCACGTTAAGGCGATTCCGGGACAAGTACCCGAAGGCCATGGAAAACCTCGAAAAGGACCGGGATGAACTACTGGCCTTTTACGACTTCCCGGCAGCGCACTGGATTCACTTGAGGACCACGAATCCTATTGAGTCCACCTTCGCCACAGTCAGGCTGAGGACCAAGCGAAGCCGGTCTTGTGGCAACCGTGACACCACGTTATCGATGGTATTCAAATTGCTCCAATCCGCCCAGAAACGCTGGAAACGGATCAAGGGGTTTAACCAACTGAAGCTGGTCGTGAACAACGTTCAGTTTCGGGATGGAGAGCGAGTGGATGATCAATCCGGCAGAGACGCCGCTTGATGCTCATACACCAGATTTGACAATAACTCAAGCTCTGGTATGAAAACGTAAAATGCACTGCTCTCATTCCGTATTTTTATACTGAACCGATAGCGGCAAATCTGCAATTCGCAATGGGGATACGGTTGTAATATGGTACAGACACAAAGCGCCAGTTGCTGTCATCAATTTCATCCCGAGGAATTCAATACAGAAGCCAGGTTCTGAAGAAAATCGTGGTCACCTTTGGGCAGGTGGTCACGAGGATTCACTGTCCATTCGGTTGCAACGGTCGGCAGGTTGCGTTCCTCGATGCTTGCCATCGTAGAAAGTCGGATCAAGGTTCCCATAATTCGCTTATCTCGTGTTCTGTATACCTTTTCCCATTCTTGGCGGTGCTCTTTGATGAAGGTCTCGGTATAAAGCCCAATTTCAGAGCATAGGGCATCCTCCGTGGGCTTTACTAGGATTTTACTGCCATCGTTTAATAACTTGGAGACATCGATAGCTACCAGACCTCTCTGAGCACTGCTAGGACTTTTCTTGAAAGCTCTCTCCAGCTGTTTCGACGCATCACGAATATTCGCTTCCAGTTTGTCTAGACTGGTGATCCGCTTACATTCAACCCAGACTCTCGTGTTACCAACTCTGAAGCCTGTGTCCGTCTTCGCGTTAAACAACGCTCTTATGCCTCTATTTGGATGATGCATACGAGCTGCCACCAATGCTTCGAAAAGGAAGTTACGAGCGACAGTGCTGCGTGGCTGTTCATCTTGCCTTTTGACAGGGCCATTTAGCGTTTTAGACAATTTCTCGTGAATGGATCCCAGTTCGGTGAGTGGGATGCTACGAAACTTCCGGTAGACTGAGACGAGATCGTCGGCATCTTGAATTGTGTTGATGAAGCCCGCAAAGCGCCGCCGGATCTCATCATCTGGAGTCGTCTGATAGTTATCTTTCCAGTGTCCGAGATCCTTAAGGTACTCGCCAATTCTGCCACGGTAGGGATTTAGCCCCAAGCTCACCATCCATTCAATAGCTGAGGAAAGCTCCTCATAGGCCTCTGCGTAGGTTGCTGTTTGAATTCCCATTTCGATCTCTCACAGTCTCCAATGTTGGCCCGGTCCGGATCCCGACCTGGTACGTGCAGGTGTCAGCCTCCAAAAACGGGGAGTGGGTCCTCGTAGCCTTTCTCAAAGTCATACAAATCTCCCCGGAACCAAATGTAGAACGCAGGCCAAAAACACCGCTCTTTAAGAAGCGTTACTATCTGGTCAATGGAGTGAGCGATCACTGCTTCGCTGAGGCGAAAGTACACATTGTTGTTCAGGCAGGTATGAAACCACTCTTCAAACTCGTCGTTTGTCATCGTTTCCCCAGGTAGGCGGCCGGATTCATCGTCCGGATCTGGGTTGCTCAGCATGCTCCCCCGGAGGGAATCGGCACAAACTATCGGCAGAAGCTCGTCATATACAAAAGTTCCATCTTCAGTGATCGATTCAAAATAGTCCATTCCGTCTTTGACATCGAGGCCGATAATCGAGCCGGATCTGAGTGCGTGCTCTGCGGAGAGAATGAGTGCGTTTGCCTGAGTTACCTGACGCCAGTTGGCAAATCCAGCCTCAAGGGCTGCGAGTTCAAGTGCCTCGGTATGTGTGATCTGATTTTTGCGCTTCAGTTGCCTGGCTTTTTGCTTGAGCTTCTGGACGGTCTTGGATGAAGCAATAGTCGTTACACTCACAGTTATTTCCTCTTGTAAGCGAATAGGATGGTGCCCACTGCCATGATTCGCTGAGAAAATCAGAGCGTAAGATAAGGTTAGGTAGGGTTGTCCCGTCCGGGTGCGCTTGAGTGGGCAGCATGCGTCAACCTCGCAACGGTTAGTTTGGACGAGGTACGCTGGATTTTGCAAGACCTTTTTCAGTCATCTTCTTGCCCCATCTTTGGATGGCACTCAACAATCAATGTTCTTCGTTCGGCTTGAACGACAGGAAACAATATAAGTGCTTATAATGCCTTTCTTCGTCTAACTTGCTAGAGAGGTCAATATGGCTGATATAAGTGGCTGGAAGCATATATTGGATGCCTATTATTTGTATGGTAAAACCAATAAATGGATATCAGAGCATTATGGTTTGAATTGGCCATCGAAGTTGTACGTAATTTTTCCCAATTATACACACCCTGATTATGGGTGTGAGGCTTGCGGCGGATGGATGATTAGCAGATTTATGGACCGAAAGTCAGAGTTGAGTGCCCAGACACCAAGATTCGACTTGTTTGAGGGAGTCGTTCCGCTGCCAGATTCCTTGTTCCAGAAATATCGAGACTATCGCGATGAATATGATTTCGGAGCAATGAAAACGCCGGAGGGATATTTGATCACTCTACCGAAATGCGGAAGGTGCAACCACGTACCGTTAATATCTTGCCATTGTCATACTTGCAAGATAATGAGATGGAAAAAGCCCCACGCTATTTGATTGTCAAATTAAGCATACTTTTATTTACACTTTTATCATGTCTTTTCAGGTCCTACCACACCGTGTAAACAAAGGCACATATTTCATAACTTTACACCATGCAAATGATAGCTTAGACTATTTTTTACACAAGCATGGAATGAATATGAACGGTCAAGAAGTCGGTTATATTAGAGTCTCGTCAGTCGGTCAGAAAACAGACCGGCAGCTGGAAGGTATCGACCTAGACGAGATTTTCATTGATAAAGCATCTGGCGCGACTACTAAGCGCCCACAACTTGCCGCTTGCTTAAAGCATTTACGCAGACATGACACGCTGCATGTGCACAGCATCGACAGAATTGCCCGCAACTTGGCTGACCTGAAAGGGCTTGTTGAAGGGCTCACGAAAAGGGGTGTCGATGTCATCTTCCACAAAGAGTCCCTGAAATTCACGTCAGCAAATCAGGACCCTATGCAAAAGCTGATGCTGCATGTTATTGGTGCGGTCAGTGAGTTTGAGAGGTCATTAATTCGAGAGCGACAGGCAGAAGGTATCGCGGCTGCTAAAAAGAAGGGTAAGAAGTTTGGGGTTCAGCCAAAACTGACCCCAGCTCAAGTCCGCGAAGCAAGCGCAATGGTCAGTTCAAAAAAATTCAACAAATCAGAAGTCGCTAGTCATTTCGGCATATCTCGCCCTACTCTCTACAAATATCTCAACGCCAACGCAGGGAACGAAGAATAATGCACAGAACGTATTTCAGCGCCAGAGGAAAAAGCACCGCCCTCTGAGGATGCTCGAGAGACAACGAAGATCAACAACACGACCTCATAGTCCGAAAACATTACAGATCTACGAGCAGGAGGCGGTTAGCTGCGCTGGCCGAACGATCTGAAAGGATCTGACCGCATCGCCAGATATCTGCATGGAGGATTAATGCCAAGCGAGCTTCCGCTCCGGGGCTATCAGATGGTTTTTAGCAAGCTCTTCAGCTAGTTCCCCTACAGCCAGACTATCTACCTCACTCATAGCGGATAACCCTTTCTGTATAAATCACGGTTCAATCCGGTTCTAGGCACGATCAGAAAAAAGATCTAAAGCTCAGCACTCAGCCATGTCACATGCCCGGCTTCTCGCTGCCCGCCCTCTCTTCAAGGGCCTCTAGGCGTGTTATCAAGCTCTCCACGCCTTTCATTTCGTCGAGCTTGGTTTGAAGCTGAAAAGCTTTTTTCTCGTGCTGTTCAGCATCACGACGGGCAGAATCCAGTTTCTCCTCCGTTATCGTGAGGTTGTACTTGAGATCGACTATCTCGGACTCTCGTTTTTCAATGATGATAGCGGCATCCTTCAATTCTGCATCGGTCTGCTCTTCAAGCTCTTTGTACTGTCGAGTGATCTCGGCAACCTGCCTCTCTGCTACTTTGGTGGCCGCCTGGTGAATCTGGACAGCCATCGAGCGGAGATGGTTGAGAAGCGTTTTGCTGGCACTGTTTAACGACTCCTCAAGCTCTGCCGGTAGTTCTGTGTCCGGTATGGATTCCTCAACATCACGGGATGTGAAGCTTTTCCAAACGGCGAGGAGGCGCTTCTGATCACCACCACCCAGTTCATTGCGAAGCCCGTAGCCCGTAACCTTCCTATCTTGATCCTGGATTCGCTTGCCCGCTTCGATAATCTCTTCGTCTGTGTGAACGGCTGGACGCATAACTGTTGCTCCGTGAAGTGCTTTGAATATGCAACTCTAATCGAAATTTCGGGAAAACAAAAGAAAGTAAGCAAAAAACGTAAGAAAGTAAGAAAGTAAGAAAGAACGTAAGAAAGTAAGTTATTCCGATACTTATGATCTCGGAAGCTAGATTAGCTGCAAGGTCGCCCTGGTAGTTTCAGACCCTTTCAACTCGCATTGCTCTTGGGCTGAGTGAGTTTCAAAGATGGGTCATTAACATCATTGGTAAATTTTCAGACATGGAGGATGCAAAGACGCTCAACGCCAAATAAACCAGCTTTGGAGGCTTAGCGGGAGATCTGAGTAAATCTGCACAGGCCCCGCCATTACTCGCTCGCGCCGTTTTGTTTGCCTGTAAACATGGCTTTATTAACCCTCCCAAAATCAGATTTACTCTCCAAAACTATCCCTCTCATTCACTGTGCTCACGAACGAAATCAGAGACTACGGCCATTGCTGATTACAATAAATCTAATTGGTAGAAACTGACGGACCAACCAGCATGGAGTTATGGTGATTTCTGGTGTATGGAAGCAGGCTGAAAGGATGGCGTATCCTGTTGGTTGATCACCGCCAAGATCACAACCAACAGAGGATGGATACGCCATGTCCAAGTCTAACCTGCATGCTCTTTCACAACCAGAGGTAGCCACGAACGATCCATTGCACGAGCTGATCCGGCAGGGTGCCCGTGACCTGATTGCACGGGCTGTCGAGTCCGAGCTTCAGGGGCTACTGGATCAGTATGCCGATGTATCGACACCCGATGGTCGCAAGGCGGTAGTCCGCAACGGCCATTTACCAAAGCGAACCATTCAGACAGGCGTTGGAAATGTTGACGTCCAGGTGCCCAAGGTCCGGGACCGCAGCGGCTCCGGCATTCGCTTCAACAGTCAGCTCCTGCCACCGTATCTGAAGCGGGCTCAGAGTCTCGATGAACTCATTCCTTGGCTCTACCTGCGCGGTGTCTCCTCTGGCGATTTCCAGGAGGCTCTCAGTGCCCTGGTCGGCGAGCAGGCCAAGGGCCTGTCCGCTAACACGGTGTCACGGCTCAAGGCTCGGTGGCTGAAGGAGCACGAGGATTGGCGTCGCCGCGACCTCGGCCAGAAGCGCTACGTCTACTGGTGGGCGGACGGAGTCTACAGCAATGTTCGTTTGGATGACCGACTTTGCCTGCTGGTGATCATCGGGGTCACAGAGCATGGCCACAAGGAGCTGGTCGCGGTGGAAGACGGCCACCGCGAGTCCGAAGCCAGCTGGAGAGAGCTGCTCACCGGCTTGCGGGAACGTGGCCTGGACAATGCGCCCAAGCTGGCCGTAGGCGACGGGGCTTTGGGCTTCTGGAAAGCGCTGAGCAAGGTGTTTCCGGATACCCGGCACCAGCGGTGCTGGGTTCACAAGACCGCCAACGTGCTGGACAAGCTGCCCAAGTCCGTGCAGCCGAAGGTGAAGTCAGACCTTCATGAGATCTATCTGGCGGAGACCCGCGATAGCGCTCACAAAGCCTTTGACAGCACGTTAAGGCGATTCCGGGACAAGTACCCGAAGGCCATGGAAAACCTCGAAAAGGACCGGGATGAACTACTGGCCTTTTACGACTTCCCGGCAGCGCACTGGATTCACTTGAGGACCACGAATCCTATTGAGTCCACCTTCGCCACAGTCAGGCTGAGGACCAAGCGAAGCCGGTCTTGTGGCAACCGTGACACCACGTTATCGATGGTATTCAAATTGCTCCAATCCGCCCAGAAACGCTGGAAACGGATCAAGGGGTTTAACCAACTGAAGCTGGTCGTGAACAACGTTCAGTTTCGGGATGGAGAGCGAGTGGATGATCAATCCGGCAGAGACGCCGCTTGATGCTCATACACCAGATTTGACAATAACTCACCAGCATGACTCACTTGAGTCACCGCAGCGCCAACAGCGGCCAACGTAGAGTAGGCATTTGTTATACTGAAGAATGACAAACGCCAAAGCAGGTATGTCATGGACGCCGCAAGCCAAAGCTCACGACGCGATTCCGCCTCTCGAATACTTGAGTCATGGGGTCTGGAGGCTCATACGAGAGAGGAGTTGCTGGATAATAACGAGAAAGTCCTAGCTGTACTTTCTATTTACGATTCTCTCTACGCGATTTATGAAGGTGACCGAGACCGAGCTAGTCAGTGGCCAACAAGGCCAAACAGAGCGTTTGATGGGCTTCGGCCACTCGATGCAATGCTTTCTGGCGACATCGAGAGGGTAGCGCAGTACCTTCGCTATCACGTCTATAACGCCTGAGAACGACGACCCACCGATATGGCTAATGATCAGCACAGTAAAGCGATACGAAAAAGGCTCGAACAAAAACCTCCTGGTGAAAAACTGACGCTTGAGGAAATCCGTGAACTGAAGAAAATGGAGGCTGAGCGGGTCAATGAGCGCATCAGGCGCGGAATTAGGCCCGAAGATCAGTCTCAAGCCTGGCAGCAGCTTTTCGCCCAGGGACGATTTTTGCCGGCCAACCGGCGACGGGCTGCCAAGCGATACCTAACAGGGCTCACAGCTCTTAACCTCAACATGAAAGGTCGCACAGCTCCCTGTTGGCACAGCACCTATCTACACCTATGGGAAAATTGGACTTGGTCCGGTGATTCGATCATGGATACAACCCACTTACTCGGCAACAGAGGCGTGTATGACGCGACTAACGAACTGCGCCGCCATGCACCGGACACTCCGGAGGCAACTCATGCTGCGTCATACGAACGAGCGGTATTCGATTTGTTACACCACTATGCCGTGTTAGCTCAGCCAGTGCCGAATCTCCAAGCCCATGATATCGATCATGAGGTCGATTTTGATCTGATACGGCAGTGGATCAACGAGAGCGAATATCTGCCTGGAGGAATAAAGACTGCCATGCTCACGTGGCTAAGGGTATGAAGCCGGATTTTTCTGATAATGAGCGGTACTAAACCGGGGTCAGGGTCAGCACACTGACAAACTTCCCTTTTCGCTAGTTGAGAGCCTCATATTCATATCGTACCCCGTATTCTCCGGGCACACAGGTGGGTTTGGCCAATAGGTCGATTGCAAGCCGCCTAATCTGATCAACTACAACTTCTTCACCCCCTTCGATCCTCAAGACCTCTTTTGCCGTCCGCCCCTGAAAAACATTCAGTGACTGCTCATACCACGATCTCGCCATAAGGCGTCCGAGGCGACCAATTAAAGCCTCGAAGACCAATTCATCATTATCTCGCTCTCGGTCTAGCTCTAACGGAAACGGGGCTGATAGCTCTTCTAGTATCGGATTTTCGGGATCGATGTGCAGGATTTCCGAGATCCGTTTAATGATTGGCTTCACACCCTCACTCTCGATGACTTCGTTCGGAGTACGTCCTTCAACTCCTTCAAAGGGATTATTCATCCAGTCGCTCAAGAGCGCAGAGCGGAGGATAAAGTGGGCCTGATGGAGGCTAATAATCGGCATCAGAAGAGTTCCCTATCTGTATTAAATTTCAGAATTCTATTTCATCAAATTTGCTTTGTCGTTTGACGGGGGGGGCAGATCACTAACTCCGCATTAGTCCGATCCAGAGTTCGGAAAAATTTGGCCTGTGTACCGAGAGCTATTACTTTGGTTCGCTATCGACTACGGTATATCCCTCCGCTTCGAGCGCAGCGACAGACTCCAAGACGTCAATGTAGGGAGGGCGGACACCTTGATTAAAGAAAGGAATCGCCGTGTGAGGCTCATGGATTTCACGGCCATCGCCGACACATTCCCACCGGCTATTCTGAGTCTGAAAAACCCGACTATCAGCGCCGGGGGCAGTAATTTCCGCTTCAATGGCGCTTGATTTGCACTCTGCGCCGGAAGGGAAGCGATCTTTGGTATCTTGCACCACGGTGCCATACAGGCTTTTACCGATCACTCGATCTTTGTAGTGCCAAATTATTAGAAACCAGTCCTTAATGATCGTGTCGACCATGACAGCTCCCATCTATGCTGTTTGACGTAGACGCATTAGTAGTCTTCCTGATCGATCAGTGCAGCGCAAGTCCTGTCGCTGGGGGTGGACAGTGTTGCGTGAACGGCCGGAAAGTAAGCAGGTCAGGGGTTCTAACCCTTTGCACCAGGAGTAACCCAATTGTCTAACCGCCACCAAGCGAACACGGAAAGACCCCTGGATTTTCAACCGAAATTTGACCGTTTATCAGTCTTCAAGCGTTGAAGCTCATGCTCAAGCTGGGAAATTTTGTCTTTGGCGAGATCCAATTCCGCTTGAAGCGCTGCATTCTTACGCTTCTCCTGCTCAAGGTAGGTACCCTGATTCTGAGCTTTAAATATGGCTTTCGCTTGCAGGTAGTGTTGTTTGAGCGTTTTAGCAGATCGGTCATTCTGTGAATGGCCTGCGTGCTCTCTTGCGAGAAGTATCGCTGATTCTTCGTCGATGCCCTCTTTGATCTTTTCGATAAAAAACTCAGTGAGATTAGTACTTCTTCCATCGTGGGGTTTGATGCTGTATTTTTTTAGAATCTTATTGTAGTAAGAATCTGAAAGAAATTTACCTTTAGGATTACAAAACAAATACCCCGCATCTATCCTACGATTCGTCAGCAAAGAGGGGCGAACCTCTTCAATGAAATGCTGCATTTCCAAGTATGTTTCGACGGGGATATTCAATATCCTACCCTCATTGCTGCTCTTTGTCTTTCTCACCTTCACTGGCATCGTCTTTTGACTTGGGTGAGGATCTTCAGCGAACTGATCAGTGTGAGTAGACTGGGCTTCTCCACGGCGAGCCCCGGACTGTAGAATAAACAGAATCAATGCTGCATCGCGCTGAGAGTATATACTGTCCTCTTCAATAGCTTTTTCATAAGCCGCCTCCCATTTTTCTTTGTCGGTAATATCTGCCCGCATTCGGGACGGGGTCGGGTCTAATAAATTCGGTAGACTGTACCCTTTGACATCATTAGGACCCGGCGGATAAACAAATAGCGGATAAAGATAATCATCTATATCAACATTGTTAATACCGATTACTCGATTACAGTAACCTTTCCCTTCGCACCACCAGTAGAACTCATATATGGCCCCGATGTAACCATTGATCGTAGTCGAATTGCGTTTCCTTTTCCCGATACCGCCCTGGTTACGAAATTGACGAACGCGATCATGCGTCGCTCTGGTCCAACGGCGATCGTTCTGCTGAAGATAACAAAGGAAGGTAACAATCTTGTCTACTTTTGCATTAACCGTCTTCAAACGATTTTTGCTACTGTCAAACAGCGTAGCTCTGACAAACGCATTGAGCGGTTCAAACGGCTTACCGTCCGGGCCGATAACAAACGGCACTTTATCCAGAGGCTTACCAGAGTAGTTAACTTGGCAAAGTAATTTTTTATACACCGTTATCTGGCCTGAGCGGGGTTACTTTAGAATCAATACTCTGTGACTTTGGCCGCTTCATAAGCTGTTTTGTCAGACTTTGTACCTCCGCCTCTGCCGAGCGAAGCTCACGTTTCAATTCCTCTATCTTGAGATGCATTTCATGATTTAAACCGGCCAAATTTGCCCTTTCCTTCTCAGCCTGATCTCTCTCTTTCCGAATCTCGGCAATCTGTGACTCCGGACTCTGAACATTTGCAGACTTAACCAACGAGACTAGATCTTTCACTTTGTCGTGCAAATCCGCACGCCCATTGGGCCCCGTCAAGGTTGCACGAGAAATTTCTTTGAGTGTGGCGTCAACGTCCGGAAGCTTGGTTAATTCACAAAATGCTTTTACGCTCCTGGGCAGTCCGTGAAAGGGGTTAGTTAGCCTCTGCTGTACCTCTTTACGGATCTCCTCGGGCAAACCATGCAACGGATCTGCCTTCCTACCCTCCAGCTGTTCTTTGATGAAGCTGATTTTATTCCCGACCTCAGTTGTGGTTTTGTCACGAGCGGCTTGTGGTGCGAGTCCAGCTTTATTGGATGACTTACCCTTGGTCATTAACATCTCCAGAACCAATAACCGAGTCGAGTATAGGAGAATTGCACGCCAGGTCTGTTAGAGAGTCGCTCTCGCTCATCCCTGTGGACACCAGCGACGAACACTGCACTAGGTTTGGACAGCCGTCACAGAACCTCTCAGAGGCCTTGTGGAGCGCCACCAGGTATTCCTTACCATCTTTGATCGCGCACTTGGCTTTCTCAGCTCGACCTGGCGACAATCCGAGGCAAACAGCACCGAAATTCAAAAACTCTATAGTTAGACCGTCTTCCTGAATTTTCTTAAGGGCTCGCTCGGCCTGACTCGGCCTTACGAGATCCGTTTGATAAACAGATTTTTGAACGCTTTCTGAAAGGCTCGACAAACTCTCCAATTCGGGATCATTCGACCTACCTTTCAAAAGAATTCCCGCCAACCATTCCTCCTCAATCTGACGAAAAGCAGCGCCAGCCTCACGCTGAGTCAGATATTTTCCGGTCATGGTCCAGTCTTCATGTCTTAATTGGTGCATAAGAGCGCTGAAACTGGTCTCATGATCCGAGCCATATCGGTAGAAATACATGATCGCGAACGCCCGACGGAATTGATGCTCATTTAAATTCCAATGATTGCCAAACTCATCTCGCTCAAGATCAATAAAATCCATGAACCGCGACGCGACATTGTCGAACCGAAATGACCTGAGTCTGGAATCACCTTTTAGATCGACGAATTGAAAAAGCTTGTCGTGGTCCCAGAGCATTCGACCTTCTTCGCTTAGGCGTTCCAACACTCTGACCGTGCGCTCCACGAGAGCACAAGTCGGCAAATCTTCATAATCTCTGACGGTTTTAGGGATATACAGATTGATGTACCTGAGGCCTGCGACACGACGAATACATCCAGCCCGAAGATCATTAATCGACGATTCACGTCCCGCTGTAAAGCACAGCAGGAGCAACTGACAACAAAATGGCAAGATGCCGTATAGCGCATAGTTTAGCGAAAGCCCGCTGTGCTCTACATTCTGGTCGTAGTAATCATTGATAATTCGTGTAACGTACAGGTATTGACTCTTATTTAAGCCTGAACGCTGCCGGATCTCTTTCGGGCTAAGACCTTGCTCCAAGTATTCTTGAAATATCGCGAGAAACTCCGGGCTGTACTTGCTTTCCTTGGCGTTCTCCTGATGATGACGGTAATATCCCAGCGGGAACGGGCTGGCTACCTTTCCAATTTGATTAGACTGAGCAGAAAGGACACGAACTGCTCGATTCTGAGCCTTTTTGTGCGTGTCGTTATCACGCATCTGACGCTCTAGCTCGAAAAGCTCATCGGCGTAATCAAGAACCCAGCGTGCGGCCGCGTCTAGCAACGTCAGATAAACAGGGATCGGAATATCTCGCGTCCTTCCCTCGGATACTCGCACTTCGACAGTTTGTAGAGCCCGGTCAGCAGCGTCAGAAGGATTAGTATCCAAAAAGGGGTCAACAACCAAAGGGTGTACAAAATCAGTGAGGGAAATGCTCTGCCGATGGAAAGTGCAAAGAACTCGGTAAAGATCTCTTACCTGTTTTTCGCTGGATTTGTCAGGATCAGTGTCTCTCTCCAAAAGTTCTGTATCGAACTTTACACCCGTGTAATGCTCTTGCAACTGCCTGTTAACCGATTTGATCAAGCCTAATGATTTAAGGCATGTTCTGAATTGAGTAACTCCAATCGCCTCGGCAAGCGCTTGCTGTTTAACACCCGACAACACGCGATTGTCATGATGGATCGCAACCGGAATTTCGGACAATGGCACACTGTCGAAATAGGCCGCCAACCTTTTTGCATAGCGTCGGGAAATGTGCTCTGGTTGAACCAGCCTTTGAAGCAAACTTCTGACCGAAACTGCATCGAGATCACTCGGCGAACTAAATCCCATGCCGATGATTTCCCGGTAAATTCGCATCAAATGATAAGCGAAATTTGTAATAGCACTCACACTCCGAGCCTGGAATGTGAGTTGTCGCTCATGAAAGTTTTTGTCAAGCTCTACAGCGATGACAATCGATTTTTTTATATCCTCAACAAGATCGGGATAATCCAAGAGGGTCTCGCCTGGGGCAACAATGCAATCGAAGTTAATGAAGTCAGGGTTTTCGAAATCGGGGTTGATAGGATCACGGATCTCCCATTGACTCGCAGGCCAATCAGAACGGAGCCAGTCATAATCGAAGCACTTGAAATTACCGTTTCGATCGTGTATCTCCGGAAAAATACGAACAACCTGATTCACTAAGCACTCTCCGTTGAGCGAAAAAACACATTCCGGTATGGATTCTCGGTTTGCTCGACGATATTTCTTTCAACATCCAACAGCAAGGCTTTATGCTTTAATTGATTGCTCAACCGATCATACATAGTGTCTACATAAATCCGCCAGAGCACCCAGTTGATATTGCTATCATTAATAACACCGTTCTCAAACGCTTCCAGCAATGCTTCTCGCCACAGGATCAGATTAGCCACATTATTTTCAGATGCGATGAAAATATTTCTCCGCTTTTCGCAACTCATGCACATCATAACTTGATTGCATGGCACGCCCGCCAGACTCCCCGGCTGGAAACCGGACTTAGGGTCTGAGCAATGAACGGACCCGAATTGGCTTGACAATACATCGTCCCTTACTCGGTTATACTCTTCTTCATTCAGTCCGAGCTTGGCTGCGACATCATCGAGCTTGATGGTTACCAGCGCTTCAAGCCACTCAATATACTCTCGCATATGCGATTCGAGCTTTTGCTTGAAAGGAAAAGAAGACACATACCCCTTCGTTGTACGACCTTCTGAATGTTGAGCCATTTCCTGGGCCGCAGACACCCCTTCTTTCAATGTCTTCAGAAGAATTAGTGACACTCGAATCGCTTTCGCCCTGATTTTCCATCGGCCATCCGTTATCCGATTGATAAGGCTTTCGATATTGTGAGCAAAAAAGCTTTTGTAGGTCGCTTGTGCAGCGACATAGTCTTTCGCAATCGTCCGGTGTTTAGCAGTGGAAGAATGCGCATAAATATGAAGAAACAGCCTATCTTGATCCGAAGCATGAGCATGATTTCGATAGTACTTCGTGGCCACAAGTATCTGATTAAAAATTTGGGTGACACTCTCACGAGATTCAGCTGAAGAATCCCACTTGCTCAAAACTTTTCGAGCCCGACTTTTGGTCCAATCAATAACGGCCAAGTTGTCAAATACTTGTGTTTTGTCATAAATCGTAATATCGCCCAAATCCCCAGGATTGGCGCATGTCTCAAACATCATCAACAAGAAACCCGACACCATCAGATCTCTTGAGGCTCCCATTAGCTCGATGAACTCATTCGCGCTATACTTCCCTCTCAGCCCCTTTCGATAGTCTCTTATTTCATTTCGCAACCGAGTCACCACTTGCTGAGGCGAATGCCCCTCTACAGCGTGAACTCCCCGTAAAGAGTGGTAATTCATATACCAAGCCAACAGCCCTGCCCAAAATTGCTCATCCGAGAGAGCCCGAGCACGTGCCAGAATCGGTTTATTTTTCTTTGCCTTGAAGGAGTCAGGGAACATCAACCAGTCGTCGATTATGGGGGCAAATTCAGCGCCGACCTGAATCAACCTAATGCCTTCAGCCCTCTTTTCCAATGCTGTTTGATATATCTCCCAGGCCCCGCTATACAAATTCGACAAGCGCTTCTCTAACGTCGCTTGAATAAGGTCTGACAGATTCTTCCCAGTTATATCGGCGTCACTATACTCGGCCAAAACGTTCGTACAAACGAGCTTGGCCTCAGCTACAAGATCGGCTTCGCCCAAGAAATTCTCAGACGAATAAAGGGCTTCAACTTCCTCAAACTGTTCTTCGGAAAGTGTGTGCAACACCGTTTGAGGTGGAGCCGAACGAACCTTGTCAACTTTCGGCATCCTCAATCCGCTAGGGCAGATACCCCGAGAGGCCATTCGTTTCAACCATTCATTGAAACAGAGGGATCTTTTCCGTGCCTGACCCGGAGTGTTAATTTCCTTCAAATAACGGTAGAAACGATACAAAAAGTGCATCCAATCAGTACGGGAATGCTGCGGCGCGATACCCAATTTTAGGTCACTGGGTATCTGAGTATCGTTTAGAGAGGTTGCAAGAAAGCGAGAAAAATCTTTGAGAGCTTCAACATAATAACGAGCAGTGCTTTGAGCCTTGCCGCTTACTAAATCATTACCCTCCTTGACGACTAACCGAAAAAAGTCAGCCGAAACGAAGGGCTTTAGACAACTGATGTCCCAATCGATTTCCCTATGTTCTATGCAATCCTTTGTCACTCAGGAACTACTCTTCTAATAGTTGGGCTTCAGCTTTAGGCTTAATCAATTCTGGCATGAAATGATCACGCACTTTCGCTTCAATTTCTCGCGCGATGGCAGGGTTTTCTTCTAGGAACTTGCAAGAGTTTGCCTTTCCTTGCCCAATCTTATCACCATTGTACGCATACCACGCGCCAGACTTATCAACAATGCCAGCCTTGACGCCCAGATCAATAATTTCACCGTTCCGGGAAATACCCGAGCCATAGAAAATTTGGAACTCAGCCTGCTTGAAAGGAGGAGAGACTTTGTTCTTAACCACTTTAACGCGAGTTTCGTTACCGACAACTTCGTCGCCTTCCTTCACAGAACCGATGCGACGGATATCCAAGCGAACAGATGAGTAGAATTTCAATCCCTGACCACCCGTGGTTGTTTCAGGACTTCCGAACATAACACCGATTTTCATTCGTATTTGGTTGATGAAGATCATCAGACAACCAGAATTCTTTACGTTACCAGTAAGCTTCCGCAGAGCTTGGGACATCAATCGTGCTTGCAGTCCGACGTGACTATCGCCCATCTCTCCTTCAATCTCTGCCTTGGGGACCAGTGCTGCAACCGAATCAATGATAATGACGTCAACGGCGTTAGAGCGGGTCAGCATGTCGGCAATTTCCAGCGCTTGCTCCCCGGTATCTGGCTGTGAAACCAGCAGTTCATCTACGTTAACGCCGAGCTTTTCGGCATACTGTGGGTCCAGAGCATGCTCGGCGTCCACAAATGCACAGGTCTTGCCCTGCTTCTGGGCTTCTGCAATTACCTGAAGGGTCAGAGTAGTCTTGCCAGAGCTTTCCGGCCCGTAGATCTCACAAATCCGGCCATAGGGAAGCCCGCCAATCCCCAGCGCTATATCAAGACCCAATGAGCCTGTCGAAACAGAGGGGATGGCCTCGCGAGGTTGGTCACCCATTTTCATGACTGTGCCCTTACCAAATTGGCGCTCGATTTGAGCCAGCGCTGATGAGAGGGCCTTAGTACGAACATCAGAATTAGACATAAACTTTCACCTTAAACTTGTTTCGAAACTCGTTTCGTATGCTTCGATATTTTGGGTGCCTAACCGACCTGATTCTTTGCGACAGAGGGTAGTACATAAGGTCGAAAAAGCATAATTTCTGTATGATAGAGCTAGGCGGCCTGCTGAAGCCCGTGGTTGGGCTCATTCACACACTCATACACTTTTTCTAGTAGATATTTGGGGCTGCCGAACATCACACCGATCTTCATACGAATCTGGTTGATGAACACCATCAGGCAGTTGGCGTGCTTCACGTTACCGGTCAGCTTACGCAGCGCCTGGGACATCAAGCGGGCCTGCAGGCCTACATGACTGTCGCCCATTTCGCCTTCGATTTCCGCTTTCGGAGTCAGGGCCGCTACCGAGTCGACGATGATGACGTCGATGGCGTTGGAACGTACCAGCATGTCAGCAATTTCCAGGGCCTGCTCACCAGTGTCCGGCTGGGAGACCAGCAGGTCGTCGACATTTACGCCCAGCTTTTCAGCGTAGACAGGGTCCAGTGCGTGCTCGGCGTCGATGAAGGCACAGGTTTTACCGGCTTTCTGCGCTTCGGCAATCACTTGCAGGGTCAGGGTGGTTTTACCGGAGCTTTCCGGGCCGTAGATTTCTACAATCCGGCCATACGGCAAACCACCAATACCCAGAGCCACGTCCAGCCCCAGGGAGCCAGTGGAAACCGCAGGAATGGCTTCACGGGGCTGGTCGCCCATTTTCATCACCGCACCCTTGCCGAACTGGCGTTCAATCTGGCCCAGTGCTGCGCTGAGTGCTTTCTTGCGGTTGTCTTCCATTGTTACCTGCCCCTCACTATTCGCTATGACGACACCGGAGGTGTATCCAGTGCTTTCCTGTATATTTGAACAGTATTAAAACATAAGCCTTGGCACAGACCAACCCCTGCCGGGGTGAAAAACATCACAGTGTTTTCAGAAACTCCGTAACCCCTTGCAACACATACAAAACCGATTGCCGGCGCACCTGCTCACGGTCACCGTCAAAGTGCTGAACACTCGTTTGTGTATTGTCCGGGCCGGTGCCCCAGGCAAACCAGACCGTGCCCACAGGCTTTTCCTTACTGCCGCCGCCAGGGCCGGCGACGCCGCTGATGGCCACGGCCACATCTACTCCGGTGGCGCGAACGGCACCAGCCACCATCTGGCGCACCACCGGCTCGCTGACGGCGCCATGTTCTGCCAGCACATGTTCCTCAACGCCCAGAATGGCCTGCTTGGCCTCGTTACTGTAGGTCACCAGCCCGGCCATCACATAGGCAGAGGAACCCGCCCTGTCTGTCAGCACCTTGGCCACCCAGCCACCGGTGCAGCTTTCAGCGGTAGCTATGGTTCTGCCCTGCTGTATCAACAAGTCTCCCAGCGCATTGCCGGCGGTTTCCAGTTGCTGATCGGTTGCTTGCATAGCCGTCTCCAAGATTCTGTTGCCAAACCCTTCGTTTCATCCCGGGCGTTATTTTCTTACAATCCCCGCTTTCATCCAAACGCATGATCAACCGGACCCGTCCATGTCAGCAGCCCAGACCGATCTTTCCAAGCACACCCCCATGATGCAGCAATACCTGAAGATCAAGCGGGAACACCCGAACGAGCTGGTGTTCTACCGCATGGGTGACTTCTACGAGCTGTTTTACGACGACGCCAAAAAAGCGGCCGAGTTGCTGGACATTACCCTGACCGCCCGGGGGCAGTCCGGCGGCAATCCTATTCCCATGGCCGGCGTGCCATTCCACGCCGCTGAAGGCTACATTGCCCGCATGGTGCGCGCGGGTCAATCCATTGCCATCGCCGAACAGATTGGCGATCCGGCCACCAGCAAGGGGCCGGTGGAGCGGAAGGTGGTGCGCATTGTTACCCCCGGCACCCTCAGCGATGAAGCTTTCCTGGAAGACCGTCGTGACAACTTGCTGGCAGCAATTTTCAGCCATAAAGAGCAGTTCGGCTTTGCCTCGCTGGATATTTCCAGTGGTCGCTTTGCAGTATCTGAACTGGACAGCCTGGAAGCCCTGCAGGGCGAACTGCAGCGCCTGCGCCCGGCCGAGATACTGATCAGCGAAGACTTCCCTTTCGGTGACCTGCTGGAAGGCTTCACCGGTGTGCGCCGGCAAGGCCCCTGGCTGTTCGAGCTGGACTCGGCCCGCCGTGTGATTACCCAGCAGTTGCAGGTGCGTGACCTCACCGGTTTTGGCTGCGAAGACCTGCACCTGGCGATTTGTGCCGCCGGCTGCCTGCTGCAGTACGCCCGGGAAACCCAGCGCACCGCCCTGCCCCACATTCGCAACCTGACCCGGGAACGCCGGGAAGACGCGGTAATCCTGGATGCCGCCAGCCGCCGTAACCTGGAAATCGACACCAACCTGATGGGCGGCCAGCAATACACCCTGGCCTGGGTGATGGACCGCACGGCCACCGCCATGGGTGCCC
>Ga0208450_1000341_pt1 | contig 27229 bp, 33 predicted proteins | sample MalvireepMed_908_FD_184249 | JGI IMG/M metagenome (GOLD analysis project Ga0208450, IMG submission 184249) | Marine viral communities from the Global Malaspina Expedition - Malaspina viral metaG DeepMed_908 (SPAdes) (version 2) | ecosystem: Environmental > Aquatic > Marine > Oceanic | place... | reverse complement strand
GAACATCAATTCTGTCAGCCACAGACCGGACATTTGCCTGGGGGTATTTTAAAGTTACGTAAAATAGGAGTGGGATTAGAGAAATATAAAAAACAAAATGGCTTCCTGGACTTCACTGATATGATCCTAGAGTTTATTAAACGTAATGTATCTCCTAAGTTTCGTTTACTTATTATAGATGAGGCGCAAGATCTTAGCGCAATTCAATGGAATATGGTAGACATTTTATCTAAAAATGCTACTCATACCTATATTGCCGGGGATGATGATCAAGCTATATTTGAATGGGCGGGCGCACACCCGTGGCGCTTTAAACAACAGACAGGAAATAGAATTATTTTAAATCAATCGTACCGTGTACCGTTAGCCGTGCAACAGCGGGCAAATTCTGTAATAGGCCGTATAGGACACAACCACCGAGTACAAAAAGAATGGGGGGCTACAGAGAGAGAAGGGGTATTAAAACTTCAAACCAATCCCTATCGTAATATAGATTTCTTAAAAGATGATTGGCTAATTTTAGCACGAACAAATTATATATTAGACAAAGTGGAAGAAGAATTAAAAACGCGGGGGATATTTTATCAACGACACAATTCTAAATCCGTGAGTGATCGTCTACTCCTAGCTATTAATAGTTGGACTAAACTTACACGCAACCGGTCTATTACATTAGAAGGTGTAAAGGCCATGTATCATTATATGAATGTAGATACAGGAGTAAAGTATGGATTCAAAACAATGCCACGGGCCAGTGAAGATAAAGAATATACCCATGGGGATTTAATAGATAATCACGGATTACTTTTACCCCAGACTATGCAATGGGATGTAGCGTTAGATCGTATATCTCCAACAAGACTGGCTTATTTATTGGCTTCATTAAGACGAAATCAAAATTTAAACCATGAAGCAAAAGTTAAACTCTCTACTATTCATGGATCAAAAGGCGGGGAAGCAAGCAATGTATTATTATTTTCTCAGTTATCCCACCGTGTTGATGAGGGGTATAGAAAAAATAGGGATGCAGAACGCCGGGTCTTCTATGTGGGAATGACACGAGCAAAAAATGAATTGCACATGGTGCGTTCAGAAAATGATAAAGAGTTTTCAGAAATGTTTTGGAGGGTGTAATGAGAACAAGAGATTATTTAGACAAGGCTATCAAAGTTGTAACGGGACAAAGACAACATGATTATGGGAATAAATATGAGAACCATAAAAACATCGCAGACTTATGGAGTGCTTATTTAGAAACAGAAATATCGCCTCATGATGTGGCAATATGTATGCTCCTTGTAAAAGTAGCACGACTGAAACACAGAAAGACGGAAGACTGTTACGTAGACATGGCGGGATACGCGGCAATCGCAGGGGAAATACAGGATAAAGAATGAAAAAAACAACAATAAGAAGCAAGGATGGAAAACGAACAGTGGGAATGTATCCTGAAAGCTGTCGAGAAATTACTTTTAAGTATAATGATTTTTATAACGAAGAAAAAGATAGGTATGGATGGCCCGAGGACTCCCATTTATTACTTTCTCCTACAAGAATACTTGATGGCACAAAAGATAAAGCTGGACTGGAGGCTTGGAGAAAAAGAGTGGGGGAAGAAGAAGCTAACCGAATTACTGAAGAAGGAATAAGCATTGGAAAAAGTATGCACAAATATCTGGAAAATTCTATTTGGAAATTTTGCATTAATTGGAGGCTTGGTGATGAATGGAAATCAAAATATGCAAACTATCCTCCCCTTGTCAATCCCGCATACCACCCCTACGCTGAGCTCGCAACTAAGATGGGAAATATAATATTGGAAAAAGGATTAAAGGATCGCTTGGAATGGGTCTACGGAGTAGAAGCTCATATTTATTACAGCATTTATTTCCGGGGCGTTATTGATCTCGTGGGAGTTTATGAAGGGGAAGAAGCCATTGTTGATTTTAAAACAAAAAAACAAATGCCTAAAGAAGAATGGACCGAGGATTGGAAAATGCAAGTGGCGGCATACGGAATGGCTCATAATTTACAATGTAGAACTAACATTAAAAAAGGAGTTATCTTGATAGTCACACGTGAAGAAGAATTTAAGCGCATTATTATTGAGGGGGAGGAATGGAATATGTATTATGAAAGGTTTTGTGAAAGGCTAAGTGATTTTATCGCCACTGATAGAGATGTAAAACACAGGGAATATAAGTGGGCGCAGCTGCGATATGATGAAATTCAAAAAACCATAAAGGAAATAAAATAGGAGGCCTATGCAGATACCCTTATTTCAAACTAAAATTGAATGGCTCCCTCCGGAAAGGATACCTGATTTAAGCGAAGCAAAAGAAATTGCCATTGATTTAGAAACAAGAGACTCGGGATTGAGTGAAAAAATAGGGCCTGGTTGGGCCGTGAGTAATGGTTATGTTATTGGCGTAGCTATAGCTGTTGAAGGGTGGCAAGGTTATTTTCCTCTTCGTCATGAAGGCGGGGGCAATATAGATGAAAAGGTTTTTACAAGACAGCTTAAAAAAATTTTAGAATTACCGTGTGATAAAATATTTCATAATGCAATTTATGATGTAGGGTGGTTACATCAAATGGGGCTAAAGGTTCACGGCCGTATTATTGATACGATGATAGCCGGTCCTTTGGTAAATGAAAACGAACCCAACAGATTTTCTCTTGATGAGTTAGGAAGAAAATATGTAGGAGAAAAAAAAGCGCAAACTGCTTTATATGAAGCAGCTAAGGAGTGGGGTGTTGATGCAAAGACTGAGATGTGGAGACTACCTCCCATGTATGTGGGCCACTACGCTGAACAGGACGCATCCCTAACATTAAAACTATGGGGCGTGTTAAGACGTGAAATAGTTAAACAAGAACTTATAGATGTATTCAAATTAGAAACAGATTTATTTCCTGTTTTATTTGAAATGAAAAAGAAGGGAGTAAGAGTAGATGTCGATCACGCAGAGAGAACAAAAAAATCTTTATATACTACAGAGAAAAAGATACTTAAAAAAATCCATGAGATTACAAATATCCACGTTGATATTTGGACTCCGACATCTGTCGCCAAGGCTTTTGATGCGGCAGGGATATCTTATGAGCGCACTGAGAAGTCTAAACAGCCTCGCTTTGACAAGGACTTTTTGTCGAATCATTCTAATCCACTTGCAAGGTTGGTTGTTGAAGCTCGTGAGATTAATAAGGCGAGAACCACGTTCATTGACAGTATCCTCAAGCACGAGATCAAGGGGCGGATTCATGCTGAAATAAATCAAATGAGAAATGAGCAGGGAGGCACGATCTCTGGTCGGTTAAGTATGCAGAATCCAAACCTGCAACAAATCCCTGCTCGCAATAAAGATATAAGCCCTTTAATTAGAAGACTATTTATTCCTGAAGAAGGACAGACCTGGGGCTGCTTTGATTATTCTCAACAAGAGCCACGTCTTCTAGTACATTATGCAGCCTTAACTAAGCTTGAGGGGGCACAGCATTTAGTCGAAGGATATCAATCCGGCAACATAGACTTTCATCAAACTGTAGCAGACATGGCAGGCATTGACCGTAAACAAGCAAAGACAATTAATTTAGGCATGATGTATGGTATGGGCAAAGCTAAATTAGCAAATGAATTAAATCTTACAGAATTTGAAGCTGAAGATCTTTTTTCTAAATACCATACTAATGTACCTTTTGTTAAACAACTAACTAAGAATGCACAAAAACGAGCAGGAGATGTAGGTTTTATTAGAACAATCAAAGGACGCAAATGTCGTTTTAATTTATGGGAGCCATGGGAATTTGGAGCAGGACTACCTCTTCCTAAAAAACAAGCTGAACGTGAGTATGGTGGGTTCACTAGAATAAAAAGAGGGTGGACATACAAAGCGTTGAATAGATTAATACAAGGCAGCGCCGCTGATCAAACTAAACAAGCTATGGTTATCCTATATGAAGAAGGTTTCTTACCTTTAATACAGGTTCATGATGAACTCGATCTTTCTTTTGAATCAGAAGAGCAAGCGAAGAAGATCATTGAGGTAATGGAACATTGTGTAGAATTAAATATACCCAGTGTAATTGACTTAGAGAAAGGTCCCTCATGGGGGGAGGCAAAATAATATGGCATACGCAAATAAAAGACAAGAAAGGTATATTATGACTGAAAAAGGAAAAGAAGCTATTAGAAGATCGAGAAGAAAAGAAGCAGCAAAGTTACGTGCTACTCCAGACGGAAGAATAACTTTAAGATACCGAAAGATTAAATGTGAATGGGGAAAACCTGTTGCTGACTGGTGGCTTAAACAAGATACAAAGTGCCCTGCATGTGGCCCACATGTTCTTTATGACAAAGCTCCCACACGAATAAAAGGAAGAAGCAATGAATCAGAATTAGTTATTGATCATGATCATCGATATACAAGAAAAGATTACAGAAATAATTCAGATCTTTTACCAAGAGGTATTTTGTGTCACCGGCATAATTTAGCTTTAGGTATGGTTAAAGAAAATATAGAAGAACTTAAAAGAATGATAGATTATATAAAGAACTTACCTGTTGGTAGGAAGGTTTGATGTAGAGGTAACAGGGGGAGCAACACGACGCAATGTCCAACCGTAGCGTTTGCTATAGTATGCCTTGGTTTCATACATTTTTTCAATATCTTTTTTGGTTAAATCTGATAAGATCTTGAGTGTTTGTTCTTGCTGCATACAATTGACACTATTTACATTTTTACAAAGACACAAGAAAAACCAACAATACTCTTGTGAACTGTGTCATCGTTTGTACGACAAGACGTGTAAAGGTGTAAAGGTTGAAAATGATTAAAATTTGGTTACTGCTGATGATTATATCCATGCCAGATCAGCCATCGGTAAAATACACAGCCTATATTTATCCTGATGAAGAAAAATGCTTAACGGCACAGGATAGCTATAATATAGCCTATAAAAACAAAGACCAGGATTATAAAAACAAAATAAAATCAGAGGCTTTTTGCATCCCTTTTGACGCTTTCCCTATTGCGGGAATGCAGTCTCCGGTGAGTGCATGAGAATTATTCTTTTAGTTATTCTTTTTCTGCTTATATTGTTTGTGGTAAGTTGCACGATGTATGAAGGATTATCTATGAAGCCCCACAAAACTAGTGTGACAACAACCTATGGACAGGATGAAGTGGACAAGGCCAATGATAGTAAGGATCAAACAAAAGATTCAATGCAAATTACCATTAAGCAAGAGTTTTTATGGAAAGAATGATAAGCAGTGGGGTAACTGACGATTAAAATTATTCTTATTTGTGCCACTATTATTATAAGTGTTTCAATTTGGCGTTACTATTCTCCATACCAAACCTTTATGCGTGACTGTATATATAATGAACACTATGAATGGGACTTTAGCAAGGAATATTGTACCTGGTATTATAAGGAATTATTAAAGGAGGGTTCTTGGTTAAAAGAATTTTTAGAAAATTAATTTAATTTATTATTTATTTGTTTTACTTGTTCTTCTATCACTGCTAGTCGTGCATCAATACGCAATAAATCTAAATCTTTAATGCTTGATTCAAGGGCCGTGACCCGTGAGGAAAGCATCCCGTTTGTAAAAGCTATGCCCGCTACAATGCAGGCTACCCATATCCAATCACGAACGCTTAACATTATACCCCCAACTCTCTAGAATAAAATATTCCTGATTGATCAGGGCTACCGAAAAGTCTTAAGTTTCCCCCCCAAAGTGGTTTGTTATATTCAAGTTGTTGATTTTCAAGATCAATATCAAAACCCCTATCATCTTGCATCTTATTGTATCCTTCTTGCAAGACATTGGCTCCTCGTTGAAATATTCCTTCATTGGGAAGCTGGTCCCTTAAATTAAAATAATCAAGAAGGTTCATTCCTGAAACATCCGTCCCTGAAAAAATTCCGTCGCCTATCACAGTATTATTACCTGCGGGCATTACTTGATAACCATCAGATAAATCTAAACCGGCTGCATTTACATTTATCGGAGCCGTACCATCGACGCTATTAGCAAGAATCTCATTGTTTCCGTTTCCAAGATTATAAGCTTCGGGTGTACCGAGAGCTTCTGCATATCCTAAAGGAAATTCTGTTCCCGGCAAACCTAGAGTTTCAGGATTAGCGTAGGGAATATCTCTTCTCTTTCCCTTATCAAATAAACTTTTTAGTCCCTGTGCTACCAAAGGTCCCTTTTGCAGGAGATTGGCTACTGGATACATTTTTGCATACGCTTGAGGATTTGTATTCTGTAAATTTCTTGTCGGGTCTATATAATATTTATCCTTTGTTTCTCTAAATATATCATGACCGGCACCGGTCATGATAGGCTGGCCTGTCCTAGAAGAACGAACAATTCTTCCGTCTGGGCCCCCCTGTCTTAATACACCTCCTGCTTCTATGGCGCGTTCTAATCCTAAGTCAGTAGTGAATTTATTCTGCCTGGAACGGAGGTCCTTCGCTTTATCTGTATCCCCCGACCTAAGAGCTTTTTGAACACGGCGATCAAGACTACCAATGCTTTCTTTTATCTCATTGATTTTATCTTGCCGCGTTTTTTTCGCTTGCGCTTCAAGGTATGCCCCTTTTGTGTCTGTAAACTCTGCCATTATATTAGCCGCCTATCGCTGTTAAAGATTTTTTCTTCCCAAACGTGGACTCTACACCCAATGCTTCATAAAATCTATCACGAATTGCGGGGGTTGACGCTACAATTGGTATTGATTTAACTATTTCCCGAAGAAGTTTTTTCTTTTCTCCTTGTGTCATGAGGTCAGCGATCCCCTCTAAGTAACTCACGAGCCTTGTTACAACAGGACCCATCAATGCTTCAACAGGACCAGATCCAAATCTCTCTGCTCTTGCGGCGTCCATTAAAAACTGAACAGGGCCTAAGAAACCTGTTCTTTCTACTGCCCTTAAAAGTTTCTCATTGAGATCTTCATCTTTATAACGTTTACTTCCTTCAGGACCGTATTGTAAAAACTCTCTCAATTCATTACCAAGAGTTGCAGCGATAACCATAATCGCCCCAACAGAAAAATACTTTGCGGCATTAGGCACCCCTTCATAAAATCCCGTGTCTTTTACTTCACTAATCCATCGTTTTAAAACAGTGTTAGAGAAAGCCACTTGGAAACCTTTTAACTGAGAAAACAAAGCGAGCTTAGGATCAGACATCCACATAGGCCTTGTTACGGCCCGGGGGTTCATAACTACTTCATTAGTATATCGTACTCCGGCTAATCTTACTTGATCTTGATAGAAAGGAGTTGCTTTATATTCTTCCACATTTCCTTTTCTGTAAGCTTCGGAACGAACAAAAGCAACAGCGTCATTTGGATTGACACCTAATTCTCTTAGTTGTTCTGCATAAACTTTATATCTTCCTGTTTGTGGTAGTTCTTCTACGCTTGTTAAGTCTAATCTTTTCATGTTACTGGATAAGAAGCGTGCATGACTAAACACCATATTACGCCCTGAAGCATTAGCCAACATTCTATTCCATCTAGTAAACTGAGAAAGAAAATTTAGACGAAAAAACTTTTCTGTAATTTTATTTGTTTCTTGTCCTCCACCAAAGGCAGCCGCTTGTCTTTCCAAGACAGATGCTTCCAAACCTAATCCAATATCTGCTACGGCTATATCAAATTCATCACGAGGGAACCGAGGAAAAACAGAACGAACAATTCCTTTCATACCACTAAATAAAGACTTTAATATAATTGTCGGACCCGCACCACCACGTGTGAGTACCAGGAATGGTTCGCTTAAAGATGATATAGTAGCAAAAGGAAGAGTAAGAATATATCCATAGGTAATTAAGGCCGCATTTAATTTACGAAAAAAATTATTTTCAATGGGCTTGTATTGTTTCTGTAAAGCCTTAGCTATATTAAACATCCTTTGTTTTTCGTTTTCAGTCATTGGACGTCCTTTAGCCTGAACTTCTGCTTCAATTTCATTTATACGTGATTTTAAAATTTCATTTTCTTTCCCAAATCTTTTTGCGTATTCAACACGGCGTATAACACTATCACGGTAACGGTTAAACACATCAACAACATTGGTATTAATAAACGGGCCAAGTTGTTCTGGATCTAAATTTTTTAATTTTCTTTCACGTTCAATGTTTCCCGCTTTTTTAGTAGGATCCATCTGCCCTTCTGTATCTGTTAAATTCATAAAGCCCCTGTTTTCAATAACATCACTTACTGTTGCAGCGGGATCTGTAAAACCATTTCTTGCCAACATGTTTTCAAACTCTGCTCTAAACTTACTATCGCTTTGTAATTTTTTATATTTAATCATAATAGGAAAATAGTTATTTACTTTCCCTGGCGTAAACCCAACAGTCTTTCCTTCAAAGGCAATGCCTCCCCGTGTATGCTCTGCATCGATAACGTATTGATACAAATCTTCAAAGCCTTCCCGTATAAGTTTTCCTGCTTTAATTACATTGGCTGGAATTTTAGCTTTATTTTTAGGATCTAAATTAAATTTAGGATTAGTTAATATTTGATAGAGCTGTCTATTTGTTTTTGCTTTTAGCCTCGATGTAAAAGGAAGACGCAAAATTTTTGAAATACTTTGGATAGCTTGTTCTACTTTAGTGCTATATTTTCCCATGTTCATTATTATAGCTTCATCTATTGTAGCATCCTGTACTTTTTTCTTACCTCGACCATCATCAAAATAGGCAAAATCTGCCCGTACGCCCTCAGCAGTTTTGGACCGTGAAGCGAGATCATCTAATGCACTCACTGATTTTCCCACTGTTGCATTAACAAGAGCGTCCCATCCAAGACCTAAATTTTTTTTATACCGAGTTAAGAAACTCGTATCAATTAATTCCGGCCGTTCAGATAATATTCCATCTTTACCTAAAACATTATAGCGTATTTGTTCAGGGCCTTTTTTATAATAATTAGCAGAAATAGGACGGCCACCCATATCGTATACCATTTGTAATGTTTTACGTGCGGGCTTATCAACGATATTATTAATCTCCGCTCTTTGTAGTTTTAAAAAGTCTTGTTCATTATTAATTCCGTCAGGAAAAACGGCTCCGTAATTTTCTATAATTTTTTGTTTATCCGCTTCCGTTACTTCTTTGTTAAAAGTAGTAAAGTTAGGATATTTAATTACAGTTCCTTCTTCTATATCATTAAGTTTTAATCCGGAATCTGTTGGAACATTAGCCGGTAAAATATTACTGACTATTTGCGCACCTCCACCAATAGTCGTGCCGCCTATGGACCCTTTAACCATAGAATTAAGTAGTCGACTTTGTTCTTCTTCTTTACTTATTTTAAATCCAGTTACTTTTTCCGCATCCGACATAAATACTTTTTCTTGGGCCATCTCTGTTACCCCTTCAATAACCCCTACTTTACCGCCGGTCATAATTATACCCGGAACCGCTGCCGCTGCTTTGGTTGCTATTCCCGTTGATACACCAAATACGTCTTCAATTTCTTTTATGCTTTTAACAACTCCTCCCCCTCTTTTAAAAGCCTGTAAAATTGGAATCATTGTTACAGCATCTAATGAACCGGATTTAATCCCCGTAAATAAAGCTGCCCAGTCATCAGGAACTTCACCCACAGGAGATCCGGTTAATCTTTGCATGAAGTCTTTTTGTGTTTGCGATGCTTCCCCTACACCTAATGTAACAGCAGGGATCAGCGCACCAAGTGCCGTGACCGCCGCTTTCCCGTACTTAATCGCTCTTAAATAAGGAATAAAATTAGATAAGGTACGGGCCCCTGTAGCGCCAGCCGCTAAAGGAACTAGAGAAGGCAGCGCCTCCCCAATAGAACTGGCTACAAAGGAACCTAAATTTTCGCTTGTTACATCTTCCACTCGCGCTACTTCAGGTGCCCCCACTGCTTGGGCTTCTAGTTTATTTTTTATTGAAACGCCTCTGCCATAATCAGATAGATTTTCATTACCAATTAAATTACCATAAACTTCCAGAGCGTCGCCTGTTAAACTTTGTACATTATTCCATTGTCGTTGAAGGCCTTTCGTAAATTCATTTCCATCATCATCCTCTTCGGGAACAACATCCTCTTCCATACCAATAGTGGTACTCATTTCATCTGCAAATAATCCTTCAGGAATTTCTATTTGAGTTGTATCAACAGTTTCTTTTAATCCTAAAATTTTTGCAGGGTCTAACCAACTCTCAACCATTTTACTTTACTTCCGATACATCTGCGCCTACTTTTTCGAATTCGGCTATAACCTCGTCTCTTGTCTTATTATGCTCTTTCATTTGTTGCTTGACGATCGCTTCGGTTACTGGAAAGTCTTTAAATTGTTCAAGTATTTTTTCTCTTTCCGCTGCGCTTATTGTGCTTACTGTACTTGTAGCTCCCGCTGTATCTTGATCTCGTAGTCTCTCGATAGTTGTTTCTTTAGGTTGTTTCCAATCTCCAGGAAGCCAATCACCAAGAAGCTCTTTGTCAAGGGTATACATTATACTAAAGAGATCTTTGGTAACTATTTTATATACAGGGCTTATATTTTCATAGGCCTGATTAAATAATATATCCTGACTAGGAGGGAGTTCACCACCAGTTACCGCTTTATTCGCTAACATTTGCATTTCATTCATGATGTCCAGAACAAACATTTTCGCACCTTTGTTTTCCTCACTAATATCCTCATCTAAACCCAAGCCGCTTAAATCAAAGCCTAATCCTTTTTCTGGATTGCCAGTAGCAATCTTTAATAATACATCTTTTTGAAAGTTTGTTCCAAAATCATATTTCTTTGGAACTGTTTTTTTATTAGCTGCTTTAACTCTTTCCTTTTCTATATCTAATTTTCCCGCAAGCATTGTGTTAAATAAAGTCCCAGCAAATTTTTGTTTGGCTGCTTTTGTTTTATAGCGTTCATTAATTTCATTTCTAACCGCCTCAAATCCCGTTCCCAGCACAGCCTCATGAAACTTACCAGGAGTCATAGCTAATTTTAATCCATACATAATTGTTTTAAGGGCCAGGTCATCTTTTGTTTGATCCAACGCACCAAAATTATACCCTGTTTCTTTCGCTGTTTCCGCTATAAGTTGAGCCATCGCTGACGTGCCTGCCGGAACAGCTTCATCTGCGGCACCTAAACCAACAGTATCGGTACCGGCCGTAGCCGCGGCTGTATCCGCTTTATTAATGGCCTTGTCACCATCAGCTACTTCATCCGTCGTTACAATTTCCTGCTCCGTATCCTCAATTGTTGCGACGCCGTCGTCTTCTGTTACTTTTGATTTCTCTACAATTTCCTCTGCTTTTTTCTTTCGTTGCTCGTCCAGACCAGACGCTTTTAAATATTCCTCTTCAACTGAACGCATACCTTCCTGTTTCTGCTTTTCGATTCTTTTTTGTTTTAGGTGATATTCAAATAATTCTATTGGACCTACTTTACCATCTTCATTTAGATCTGCTCCATCTTCCAAAGCCTGTTTTCTAAAGTCGCTTAACTCTTGTCCTTTGTCTTTCAAATAGTCGCTTACCTCTTCTGTTTTTTTATCCAACCATTTTCCTGCACCCGTATCGTCGAATTTGTCTAGAAGTTCATTTTTTTTATCATTAATAAAATTTAGTCCTTCCTTAAATGTCTCCGCATCAATAATATTGTTGTCACGATCACTGAATAATTTGTCCACTTGTGCGTTAAGACTATCCACTGTTTTTTTAACTGCATCAGTACCCCCCTCTATTGCCTCCTTAAAAATACTAGTGTCCACAGAATCTGCCGCACCCGACGCTTTTAAATATTCCTCTTCTACTGAACGCATGTCTTCCAGTTTCTGGTCTTCAATTATCTTGTCTTGCAGCAATTGATTTTCTTTAGAAAGCTCAGCATTTGCCACGTCTGAAGCACCAAAGACATTTTGAATAATATCAGCACCCCCCTCTATTGCCTCAGGGATAATAGAGTCTTTATACCAATCTGTAACCTTCTTACTTCCTTTTTTTAAATCATCTATATCTACACCAAATATAGAACTTGTTGTAGGAAAAGCCGCCTCTGCTTCCTCTATAGTCGTGGTGCTTTCTTGTTTTTTCGATTTTAAATAGTCTATTTGTTCATTAAGTTCTTGTTTTCGTTCATCTGACCATCCACTACTAATAGCCTTTTTCCAACCATCTATAAATTCTCCTGCAGCTTCGCCTACTTCTCCCCCAAAATTTTTCATATCATTGTAAATGTCTAGAGCAACTTCTACAGACTCCCCGGCAGCCTCAATAATGTTTTGCATTCCTTTTTCGGAAACGTCAGTTAAATCTACTTCTTCTTTTCTTTTTTCAGAAATTGCGTCTTTAACTTTCATTCTATCAGCCGCTGATAAATTTTTAAATTCTTCGGTTCCCGGTTCTACAATGTTGGTGCCTTGCAATATGTTTCTTTTAATTATTTCTATATTTTCGTCTCCTGATACTTCGCGTTCCGTCTCACCGGCTAAGTTTTTAACTTTAGCTTGTTGAAGAAGTTCAAATAATTCTTTTTGATTGGCTATACCAAGTAGTCTTTGCGCTTCCTCATCTTCCATTTTATCTTTTTTAGCTATTTCCGCTGCTACTTCTGGAGGCAGATTAGCAGCATCATATACTGTTAAATCGGATTCAACTTGAGCACCTTCATCAGTACTTAAATCTTGTTTGTTAATCATTTGAAGTTCTTTTTCTTTTTCCAGTAAATAATTTTTAAGGAACTCTTCATGTTTTTCACTTGGTTTAACCATTCCTCCCGGCGTATTGTACATATCAAATATAGGATCATACATCTCAAGGCCATGCTTTTTCAAAAACTCGCCAGTACTTCTTCTTGTCGTGAACCAATTTGAATCTATGGGTTGACCCTCTCCATACCAATCAAAAAGCCCCGCTTCGTTTGCTTTATTAGCATTCTCTATAGCTGTTTGAAAAGCTTCCATATCCTTAGGCACGCCGTCCTCACCAAAGCCGCCACCATAAAAATTCATTATCTGTTCTATAGTAGGAACATATACTCCGCTTTTTGCGTAGATAGGTTGCTGAAACATTCTTCTATTAAGAACATTTTCCATTGGTTAGCCCCAAAGCCCTTTATTATATGCTCCCAATCCGGCTAATCCCAATCCTGCAATTTGAGAATAGGGACTAATATTGTCCGAAGGACTGGTACGTGTTGTATATGTTGAATAACTGGACGGCTGACCCTGTAGAATATCACTTGCCCATCCCATTCTAGTAAATGGTTCAAGTTGTCTTGCTTCTTCAGTTCCTCTTGCCGCATCCATACCAGCTTGCATTAATTGTTGATTTAATCCTCCAATGCCCATTAGTGAACTAATATCCGTTAATCCTGCTCGTTGGACATCCAATCCTAATCCCGCTTGGGCTCCTCCTAGTTGACCTAGTTGTGTTCCAAATTGTCCGAACCGTGAACCAATACCACTAAGCCCTGCACCTAATTGTCCTAATCCTTGACCTCCATAAAGAGATCTTTTCTTCGCTGCTTCCGCTGCTTGTAAAGCTTGGCCATACCCTGTCGATCTGGCTTGTCCTACCCTAGCTGCGGTGTCCGCTGCTATCGTTCCTTCTACCACTCCTTGCCTTGAACCTCCGAATGCTCCATATTTTTGAGCAGCATCACCTGCTTTTGTAGTAGCAATATCCCCTTGTTTTATAATTTCATCTGTCACATAATCTTGATAAGGATCAAAATATTGACTAATGTCTGCGCCGGTTAACGCTTGTGAACCTTCTTGCATTAATGGTGCGCCCGTTTGCAGTAGATTTGCGCCCTGCGTGAGCCATGGCATTCCTTGTTGGAGTGCTGCAATACCTGAACCTAAAGTTCCTTCAGCCGCCGCTAGATGAGGAGCAAATCCCCCAAGACCGGCACGGCCCATCCTCATTGCTTCTAATTGGTCTGGGCTGAAACCCGCAACTTGATAAGAAGGTATCTGTCTTCCTATACCCGCTCTCCCATATCTTCTTAAATTAAAATCTTCTTCGGTTTCAGTAAAAGCACCTGATTCATCTTTCCGCCTTTCAGCGGTAGGATCACCAAAAATAGACGCCAGTAATTGTTCTGAGCGCTGTTCAATAAAAGGAGCTTGCCTTACCGTTTGTTCTGTTTCTGTTACATCAACCATTATTTTTTACCTCTCGATTCCATTGACAGTTTACCACCTTTTTCTAAATGATCCATCATATCATACATAGGTCGTGAACCGCCTGCATTTTTAACAGCCTTGGCTGTTACAACAAATTCGCCATTGCTTAAGTAAGCGGGGATTTCATCACTGGTCCCTGTTCCGCGACCCGTGATCCCTCCTTCTGCTCTTTGAGCAGTGGCATAAGGAAATCCTCCTTCTTTTAAATTAACTATACCACCTTTAGCTAAACTAAAAGGGACAATATTACTACCTGGATTATATGTATTAGCTTTAGCTAATTGAAGTAGTTGTCCAAAGTCACCAGGATATACATTAGTGTCTACGTACTCCTCCGTTTCCTCATCTTGTGCAAACATTCCAGGAATCATACCACCTAGAGTCATTGCTGTAAATATTCTTTGAGGGCTCCAGTCACCCCCTGCTTCTCCCTTTTTCCTGAAGATATCCAGCCAGTTCTTCTTGGTTGCGGCGTCAGCTCCACCAGACTTGTAGCCTGTGAACGCAGGATTATCTGCATTTTGAAAATATGTTGCTGCTTTAGATTCACTCATACCTCCTCCGGGTAGATTACCCGCTCCTGATGGAACAACCCCTGCATTTTCCAGCGCCGCTCTTCTTAATAAACTTCCCAAACCTTCTTTAGATATTCCTTTAAATATAGAACTTCCTAAAGATCCAGCACCAGCATCCAGACCAGCTTGAGCTGCCTGTGATCCCTTAGCAAACTTACCACCAAGCCCTGCCATAATACCAGACATAAGAGCCTGTTTTGTATCTTGACCTGCTATTTTACCACCAGCAAACCCTGCGGCGCCCATCATTAAAGGACCCACACCGGGAATAAAAGATGCGGCAATTGGTAAAATAATAGGTGCAGCTTTTTTTAATTTTTTAAATAATTTTTTAAGAAAGAATTCCGGCTGCCCTGTTACGGGGTTAATCGAATTAAAATTACTGCCTACAATATATTCGGTTGGATCTATTCCTAGATCCGCCATAGATTTAAATACTTGATCTCGTAACTTAGGGTTCTTTTCAAAAACCTCCATGGGGATAATGGTTTCCCCTGTCGCTACGTGAGCTAGCGTGTCATCTTCATATCGTCCGAAATCTTTAAGGGCATCGACCGCTTCTTGAAAGTCGGCTAATCCGCCCTTAACTAATTTAAGCTTGTTCATTTATCTCCTTATAATGCATTATATCAATGTAGCAAGGAGGCGAAACTTGAATCATGGGCCAATTTAATACTTTATTTATATGGAAATTATTGTTATATGACAAGGATATTATGGCGAAGAAGAAAGTCAAGCAACCTGAAGTAATTTATGTTCCTTCTTATCCCACTGCAGGGCGACCTTTAAAGAAGGATGAATGGGCATTTGTACAAGAGAACTTAAGGAAATTTAATGAAGCCACAAAAAAAACAAATAAAAAAGTCTAAAGAAGAAACTATCGAGTTCCAGGCTATTCGACCTTTCGGTCCAACAATAGTAAGGGGAACACTTCCTAAACACTTACTTGAATTGATGGATACTAAAGCAACAGAAATGCTAGAGGATGAAAAACTTTCAAAAGAGTTTGATCATTCAGGATCACTAGCAGGGAATGTTAAGCAAGAGGTACGTTTCCCGACTGAGTGGATGGATACAAATGCATTTCTTCCTATGGTAAGCTTCATAGGAGAGATGGTTAAATCCTATATTTCTATTCCTCCTGCTAATGAAACTATCAAACCTGAATTTGTAGGTAAATTGGTTATGGAATCTATGTGGGTTGTCTCACAATATGCAGGGGATTTTAATCCTTTTCATATCCATGAAGGCCAACTATCAGGTGTGTTTTATTTACGGGTTCCTCCAAGCTTACCCGAGGAGTATGCAAAAGAGGATCATTATCCTACAGTTGGTGATATATGTTGGTTTGATGGAAGAGCCTCAACATTTAGTGGGCATAAATTTCAACACTCGCCTCGAGTTGGTGATATATTTTTATTTCCAAATTGGTTAGCACACGGTGTCTATCCTTTTAGAACCCCTAATGAAGAAAGACGATCCGTGTCGTTTAATCTTCACCTTATTAAAAAAGAAGAAGAAAAACAATTATTGAAATGATTAATATTGACAAGACTCCAATGGTCCGTGTGACGTGGTTGGATGCTCGTGATACAGAAACAGGTTGGCTCGATATTAAAGATATTTTAAAAGCGCCTCTTGCTACATGCCAAGAAGTAGGATGGATGGTTGTTAATAGTCCTGAAAAAATAGTTATTATGCGTTCTTACAGTAAAGATAAAGAAGACATTACTGGAGGAGGAGCCATTGCCATCCCCCAAGGATGGATAAAAAAAATAGAATATTTAAAAATAGACTATGCAACACAGTAAGGAAACAGCATACGTTCAATACGTAGATAATTTTTTTAATGTTGAAACATTAGAATCATTACAAGAAACACTTATTAGTTTAAAATATACCGAAGTAAAAAATGAAGAAGGACAGCATTATGGTCAAAGACACACCTTTCCTCTCCATCAATTTAAAAATGATCCGGTCTTGCAGCGTATTAAAGAATTCTTTTTTCCTTATACAGATCTAGAACCAATATCTATTCATGCTCATTTGCGCCACAATCAAGGAGAACCTAAAGTACATATTGATACGGATAAAGGAAACATAGCAAATTTTCTTTTCTTTGTTAAGGGAGAACCATTATTAAATAACGGAACCGGGTTTTTTATAGGTAGTAAACTTTCCTCACATATAGGATTTGTAGAAAATCGGGCTTTATTTTTTAATGGCAGTAAAATATGGCATACGGACTTACAGGGATTAGGGGAAAGTTCTCCACGCTATACGTTAAATATTTTTTACAGACAAAAGGTTTCCAAAGATGCCGGGTTCTAAAATATTTATCGGAACCCCGTGTTATGGGGGAATGATTTCTGTAAATTATTTTGAAAGCTGTTTACGTTTAATGTCTGAATGCTCCCTAAATAAAGTAGGACTACAGTTTGGTACAATTGGAAATGAATCTTTAGTAACGAGAGCTCGTAATACATTGGTTCAATTATTCATGGATCATTCAGAGTATACCCATTTACTTTTTATAGACGCTGATATTGGTTTTAGTGAAAGAACTGTTATGCGAATGTTAGAACTGGATGAAGAAGTAGTGACAGGAGTATATCCAAGAAAGACTATTGATTGGACAAAAGTTATACGAAAAGTAAAAGAAAAACCCAATATTAAAGAAAATGAATTATTAGCTTCTTCATTACAGTATAATCTTAATGTAAAAAATCCAGAACACGTGGAAGTAAAAAAAGGATTTATAGAAGTACTGGACGGCGCTACGGGTTTTATGTTGATTAAAAGACAGGTCTTTGAAAAAATGGCTAAAGCTTATCCTGAATTAAAATTTAAATCGGATCAACATTTAAATGACCCCCACGATAAAACGTTCAATTATCATGATAATTCAAATTGGAATTATGCTTTTTTTGATACCACGGTTGAACCAGAAACTAAAAGATACTTGTCAGAGGACTATGCTTTCTGTAGACTATGGCAGAAGATTGGTGGGACCGTATATGCTGACATTACGAGTGGGCTGACGCACTATGGGACTTATGCCTTCAAAGGCAATGTAGGTACTCAATTCTTGCCACCGAAGAAGAAATAATTTAGTATGTGGTCTTATGCAATTAACCGATTTAAAATTTCAACCAGGTGTAGATAAACAAGACTCCCCTTATGCGGCGGGAGATGATCGACGCTATATTGATTCTCAATTAGTAAGGTTTCATTACGGAAAACCCGAAAGGTGGAAGGGGTGGGAATACCTTCCCAATCCCAATGAAACCCTTATTGGCGTGGTCCGTGATACGCATTCCTGGGTTAGTTTAAACGGAACCAGATATCTTGCTTTGGGAACCGATAGAAAATTATATATATTAGTAGGCAGTGGACTTTATGATATTACACCCATTCGGGAAACAGAGAGTTTAACAAATCCTTTTGCGACAGTAAGCGGTAGTCCTATCGTGACCGTAACCGATGCGTCGCATGGAGCGGCACTGGGCGATTTTGTTACATTTGACGACACTACCACCAACAATGTTGTGGACGGTATAGAATTTAACAATGAATTTGAAATTACGGAAATTGTTGATAGCAACAGTTATAAAATAACCTATTCCTCGGACGCTACGGGAACAACAGCGGCGGGAGGTGGATCGGTAACCGCAAGCTATCAAATTTCTGTTGGCCCCGCTACATCAACTTATGGATATGGTTGGGGTGTTTTAACATGGGGATTAAGTACATGGGGTACCGCTAGGTCTTCATCAAGCGTCACCATTAATGCTCGTCAATGGTCATTGGATAATTTTGGCGAGGACTTGATTGCTACCGTCTTAAACGGGGGCACTTATCAATGGGATACTTCAGGAGGCACAACAACTAGGGCCGTGAGCCTTGGTGCAACAGCCCCGGTAGCTTCTCGTTTTTCTTTAGTATCATCTGACACAAGACACTTATTTTTATTTGGCACATGCACAACAGTTACAGATGCAGCCACGCAAGATGATTTATTTTTTAGATTTTCTGATCGTGAAAGTTTGACGCAGTGGGCACCAAAATCGACAAATGAAGCGGGATCATTGCGTATTGCTGATGGTTCCCGTATCATAGGAGCGGTAACATCAACAGGTCAAATCCTGGTATGGACTGACCAATCCTTGCACGGTATTCAATTTGTAGGAACTCCCTTTACATTTGGTCAAAGACAATTAGGAGCCAACTGTGGCTTGATAGCACAGCATGCAGCCATTGATGTGAATGGTAAAGCTTTCTGGATGGGTGATGATGCATTCTATATGTACGATGGTGTTGTTAAAAAAATGCCGTGTTCTGTACAAGATTACGTATATGATGACTTGAGTTACACAAACAAGAATGACATTGCCTGTGGCATCAACCCCGAATTTAATGAAATTATGTGGTATTATCCCTCAGGCAGCGCCACGCAAATTGATAGAGTTGTTGTCTATAATTATCTGGAAGGAACGTGGTATACGTCAACATTGGGAAGAACCACGTACCTGGGAAATTACACCTTTGAAAATCCTATAGCCACGCAATATGATGCTGCTTTAGTGGCCAATGCCACTACAAGCACAGGAGTAACCGATACTCCTTACGGCGTCACGGCGGGAGCTTCCTATGTATATAATCAAGAAATAGGAAACAACCAAGCTGATGGAACTGCCTTAACAGCTTCCTTAACAACAGGATCAATTGAAATTGCAAATGGAGATCAATTTATGTCAGTGAGTAAATTTGTTCCTGACTTTACTTCCCTAACAAATAATGTAGCCGTTACTTTAACATTGGAGGATTACCCTCAATCAACAACAAGTCAAACTACTTCAGGTAATGTTACTAGCACCACGACTAAAATTAATGTAAGAGGAAGAGGACGATCAGTAAAATTAGCTTTTGCAAGTGATACTGTGGATGATACAAACTGGAGATTGGGATCAATGAAACTTCAACTTAGACCGGACGGAAGAAGATAATGACACAGTACGATCCAAATGATTTAAAGAGAAGGCAATTGTCCTTGAGTGGAATATTCGGACTTGCAGGAGGGCCAAGACAACCTCAATACCCTTACCAACATCCAATTCAACAGCCACCTAAACAGTTTGATCCGTGGGGAGTTAAGGGAATGGGAGAACAGATAACGGGATTTGGTGAAACCCTTGGAGGATACGGAGAAACCCTTGGAGGATATGGCGAGCAGCTAGGAGGATTTGAAGAAAGACTTGGAGGATTTGGTGAACAGTTAAGTGGACTGGGAGACAGGTTTGGTCAACAAATTAGTGGACTGGGAGACAGGTTTGGAGGAGTAAATGATAAATTAGCAAAAATAGAAGAAGGAATTGGAAGCTTACTACAAAACAGGGGATCAGGAATGGGAGGAATGGTACAGCCAAATTATGGATACTCTCCTTATAATATGTTATTAAATTCTTTTTTTGGAGGATATAGATAATGGCTAAAATAACGATTACTCGTTTACCTAATGCCACGTCTCAATATGAACCAAGTCAATTTGATCAAATGATTCGTTTACTCGAACAATTAATTTTAAATTTAAATACTTCTTACTCTCAGGATATAGAAGAAAAATCTTCTGGAAGGAGTTGGTACCTTGGCTGATACTTTTAAAAATGCCGGTGTAGATTTAACCACAACTGATCCAACAACCATTTACACGGTTCCAACAGCGGCTCCAGGTATAACAGGAACTGCTCCTATTTTTCCAACCACAGCCGTAATTAAATCCATTATCATATGCAATGATTCTGCGAACACCACTGAGTACACCATAGAATGGACGGACAGCAGCGCTTCGGCAACCTATAAAATTACCAATGATAAGACGATTGCCACCGATACCACCTATGAGGTTTTATCACAGCCTCTGGTTCTGGAGGAATCGGACTTGATTAAAATTACAGCGAACGCCGCTAATGAGATTCATATTACTTTAAGCGTACTGGAAATAACAAAAGGGGATTTGTAATCGACCTTCATTCTTTATTTATTACTCCTATCTTTTCTATAAATTTAGCAGGCTATGAAAATCTTACTGAAGTTATAAAAAATATTCAAGAGAAAGAGCCCATAAGTGTTGAAGGAAAAAGCACTGATGGGGGATGGCATAGCCATGATTTTTTACATGAGGATAAACAATTCGCTAAATTAAAAGCAGAAATAATTGAAATGACAAAAGAGACAATGAGTCACTTATCCATTATTGATCAAATAGTTCCTATAATTACTGGTATGTGGGCCGTGGTCAATGGGCCGGGAAGCAGTAATCGTTTACATAGTCACCCCTATAATAATATGTCGGGGGTTTTTTATTTACAAGTTCCTGAAGATAGCGGGGCTCTTGTCTTTCATGATCCTCGTCCTCAGAGTGAAGTCCTGGCTCCTCCTAAAAAACCAGGAGAAAGCATACATACCTCTTCCCGGGTTTCTTGGAAACCCAAGCAAAATGATATACTGTTTTTCCCCTCATGGCTTACCCATGAAGTGGAGAAAAATAATTCACAAGAAGAAAGAATTGTGATAAGTTTTAATATTGAATTAAAAAGGAGAAACAATGGCTAAAATCATAGAAGAAGCAAAAGTCTTGGGGGAAATTGATGCTGGTGATGGTCGCATGGTTCCTCACATTAGATGCCGTTCAGAAACTACAATTACTAATACAGAAACAAATCAAGAATATGATTCAGAAGAACACGCTACCAATGATGTAGCTGATCCTGGAACAGAAACGAAAGAAGAACACATTAGACGAGACGTTAAAATATTCGCCCCGTCATTGGCCGACATGATCGGCGCAAGCGATAACGATTAAGCGCTACAGGCTTCACATTCAATCTCGGTTTCAGTGCCGTTAAGCATTACTTTTTCATCGGAAGTATCATGACAACCACACCCCTTAAGGTGCTCGGCCAGTGTCTTTTCTAGTCTTAAATTATCTCTCTCCGTAGCTAATAAACGTTCGTGGTAGCGGCTCACCTTGTCAGCGAGGACAGCTATAGCCTTCAATACTTCCTGATTTTCCATTTTTTTCTCCTGATTTAAATTTTTGGGTGAGAACCAATTTAACCATATTTCGTTCCAAAGCAATAGAACTTTTTTAAATTGTTTTCTTGACAAGGAAATTATGATATGGAAGAGGGAGAAAATAGAATGAAAGTAAATAATCATGTCTTGGCAATTATTCAGGTTTTTGAAACCTTTATAGATATTGATACTGATGTTCTTTTACAAGAAATAAAGAAAAGTGATGAAAAAATGAATAATGACATTAACCATTCTTTCTTTGAAGATTATAAGTGTCCTAATACCCCTTTACTCAACGAACTTAAAAATAGAATAAAAGATAAAACTCAAGAAATTATGGGCGTAAATTTAGAATATGCACAATCATGGATTCATAAAACTTCACCTAAGGCTTCAACAGGACTTCACAATCACCGTGGAAACTTCTGTTCTTTTGTTTATTATCCCAATTTTATAGAGAGACAAGGAGGTTTACGATTTATTATATTTTGGAATGGTAAAATAATTGAAAGAATAATTACCCCTGAGAAAAAAATGTTATTGATTTTTCCAAGTGAAGTTTTTCATTATACAGGACAAAACGATACAAAAGAGGAAAGAATATCTATTTCAGGTAATTTTGATATGCAACAAAAGGAACAGAAAAAAGAATGAAAGCAGAAATCATTGCAGATTCCTTTTTTATTGGCCACTATAAAATAGCCAATAAATACATTAAAGACCTTAATAAAAGATATGAAGCCGCCAAGGACGGTTTAAAAAGCTACGGACCACGTTTGGCGGGTAGATTGGATAGTGAATTGGAGATGCTACCCATTATCCAATCAACGGATTCTTTTCCTCAAATCGTTAAATGTATGGAAAAACATATGAAGCAAAGCATTGAATTTAAATGCTTACCAAGTGACTCCTACAATTTGGATATTATAGGATGCTGGATAAATGACATGAAAGCGGGGGAATACAATCCTCCCCATACCCATCATGACGGATCCGGTTGGTCAACGGTTCTGTTTTTAAAGGTTCCCGAATTCATTAACGATGCAAAAGATCCCCACAAGTTCAAGGACGGGTCACTGTGTTTTATAATGGGAGGAAACACCACTTATTATGTTACCCCTAAAGTCGGGGATTTTTATATTTTTCACGCCCGTCACCAACATTGCGTAATGCCCTTTAAAACCAAAGACCCTAAAGCAGTTCGTCGATCCATGTCTTTTAATTTTATTGTAAATGATAAGGAGAAAAATGTTTGAAAAGAAAATAACTTTCATTGCCATTGATAAAGATTATGAAAACATATGGCCACATCCCCAAGCTGCCAATCATTTTATTCCGCAAAATTATAAAAATTTAAAACGTCACGAGGATAATAATCTTCACAAACCAACGGTTAAGACATGCATACCTTTTTTGGATGCCTTAACTGCGGGGTACATTATTCCTTTTGACCAGGATTATATTGTGGATGCAACGGAAACCGATTTAAGTATTTCATCTGCCAACAAAGAACCTGAACCTGCGGGATTTCATAATAAAACCCAACTTCCGTTAGGAGACGATAAGGGAAAAGAAAACGCGGGAAAATTTCATAACAAATGGCTAATCAAAACCCCGCCAGGATATAGCTGTTTATTTATTCAACCTCTTAATCGAAGAGAAGAACGTTTTGAAGCCATATCGGGAGTGGTGGATACGGATACGTACATTAATGTAATTAATTTTCCTTTTCATTGGAAAAAATGGAATCAGCAGACCCTTTTGAAAAAAGGAGAACCCATGATTCAAGTAATTCCATTTAAACGAGAGTCATGGAAAAAATGGTCTGGCTTTGTAATGGAAGTAGCCCATGGCAAAACTCTTCGACTTCTAGAAAGTAAATTTATGGATCGGTATAAAAAAATGTTCTGGAATAAAAAAAGTTTCAAATGATAAAAATACAAGATTATATAAAATGTTATACGGACATAATAAGCAAAGAAGTATGTGAAGAAATTATAGAAGCCTCTGGTGATTTTCAAAGAGCCACGGTTAATGACGGAGATGTATCCCAAGCCAGAAACTGCTATGATTCAAGATTGAATAAAAAATTTGACGGTTCTATGTATGAAAGTGTGGGTAAAATATTACAACAATACCAAAATGATTTTACTTACTTTACCACTGGTTTAAATACCGAAGATACTGGTTATCAACATCTGCTTTATAAGGGGAGCGAAAAAGGGGAATATAAATCCCATGTAGATCATATGGATTTATATCCTAGGGTTTTAAGTTGTTCAATAATATTGAATGATAATTATGATGGAGGGGATTTTTCTTTTTTTGAGGGAGGGCATATAATTAAGAAAAAAGCTGGAAGTGCAGTTGTATTTCCGAGCAACTTCTGTTTTCCTCATGCTGTAACTCCCGTTACAAATGGGGATCGACACGCCATTATAACATGGATTCATTGATATATAATGAAACCTAATCTCTATTATATAGAAGGAGGGGTAGGAAAACACTTGCAGTTTACTGCCTTACTGTCATTTCTATACAGGAAATATAATCAAAAATTAATTATTAACTCAGAATACCCTGAACTATTTAACTATTGCCCTGAAGTTGCAGATTCAAAAAAAGGGACGGATGACGTATTTTTTGACACATATCAACAATATTATAATCATTTTAATAAACTATTTTTTCATGATCCTTATAAAACTGATTTTGTAAAAGGTAAAAGTCATGTTGTAAAAAACTGGGCTGATCTATATAAAATAAAGATAAACGATTACAGGCCAAATTTTTCCATAAACCCAGACTTGGAAAAAAAATTTATACCCCATATAAAAAAAATAGATAAATTTATTCTTCTTCAATTTACGGGCGGTCAAGGAATAGAATCAAATAACTACGATTTTAATAATTTAGGTAAAAATTATAAATATGGACAGGAACTAATTTCACTTTTAACTGAATTTTTTCCTCGACATTTATTAATTGTCTTTAGTCACTTCAATGAAAGGAGGGAATTTGTAGGGGAAACAAAATTTAATGATGAAGGGGGATTGCCCTTATTTAAAACACGAGAAGATTTTATGGTATTGTCCAAGTATTGTGATTTTTTTATTTCTATAGACAGCGCGCTTCAACACATGGGCTCTAATCAATCTTTTAATAAAAAAGGAATTGTTTTGTGGGGAACATCAAAACCTGAGAGGTTTGGATATAAAGAAAATATAAATATAATATCAGAATATCCTTATTGTGTAGAAATTAATCCAAAAAAAATAATAGAGGAGGCGAGGAAATTAAATGAAAAATAAATACATATATGTTAAGAACATGCTCTCCATGGATTTGGTGGAATACCTGTCCACTTGGACTTTAAAAAACGTTGAAAAAACATGGATAGACGAACAAGTAAACCACGCTTTTTCATTGCATTCCCAGAACTCAGAAATTTATTCTCATTTACTTCATCATTTACTCCCTGTCATGGAAAAAGAAACTAATTTAAAGTTAAAGCCTATGTATGGTTATACCAGAATTTATGTAGGAGGATCCGAATTATCAAAACATCGAGACAGAAAAGCCTGCGAAATAAGCGCTTCTATAACTTTAAAATATTTTTACCAGGATAAAACATATCAGTGGCCTCTTTGCATGGGAAATATCCCCATCAACATTAAGTCAGGTGACGGAGTTATTTATAAAGGGGAAGAAGTAGAGCACTGGAGGCCTGTTTTTCAACAGCCAAAAGAATATTGGCACCATCAAGTGTTCTTGCATTATGTTGATTTGAATGGGCCTTATGCCACTTTAACTCCCAATAAAACTAATGAGGAACATGAAGAAGAATTTCTAAAAATTAAAAAGGAAATTAAAAATATGATAACAACACTCAAGGAAAGGAATTTATTTTTTTTAAAAAAATATTAAGAATAATTAGGATCGTAGTCAGTCCACTCTTTACCAACAGCGTTAGTCGTTCCATTAGCTTCATCATCCGCTACGGCGGCATCGTATGCTGCCATGGCAGTTGTTATTTCACCTTTTCTGGTTTCCCCCCATGTAAGAAGATCAGCTATGGTTGTTGATCCAACAGCATCGGAAGTAGCACTTAAGTCCGTATTTCCCGTCATGTTTCCAGTTGCAGGGTCTTTGCTTTGAATTTCATTTTGACCAATCAAATCATTCCAAATAACAGCATGAACAGTGTTGGGTAGAGAAGGCATTGCGTTTCCCTTATCCGCCCAAGCTATATAAAAGGAATCATCTAGTTTTATAGAACTGTCGTTATGTATTACAATTTGTGTTGCCATTGTTTTTCCTAATGTTTTATAATGTAGTTAACCACCACGTAAGGTGAAAAGGCATTGTTTCCCGCTGCCGTTACCGTTCCCGATAAAGCACCACCTGATGCCGTTGTTGTTACCGCTACTGTTCCCGTCAGCGTTCCCGCCAAGGTGTGTGAATGATTGTGTCCCGTTCCTGAACCAACATTGTTTGTTACCATGTTGGGACCTGGTACTTTCGGAGAGCAACCTCCTTTGTGGCCCCCTCCACCGCCTCCACTGTTGAGTAAAGCTGGAATATTGTGAATATGAGCGGCTAACTGAGCCTCGGTGATTGATGTATTGTCAATCGATCCCGTTACCGTTACCGCTTGGTTGTTTGTTACACTGTTTGTAGCTGTTACACTGCTTACCGCCTGGTTGTTGGTAACAGCCACGGTTACCGTATTGGCACCGCCCGTTCCTGCGAGGTTATAAGTGTTTCCATCATATCCTTGCGGAGTTTTTCCTTGTAATTGAGGAACGTTGAATGTTGTTGATCCGTTGCCCGCTCCGTATGTATCTCCAAGAACCACATAAAGTTCGGCATAAGTTGTTCGTGATACAGCGGTTCCATCGCATAATAAATATCCAACAGGTGCTGTAGTTTTTCCCCAAGGCTTGATTGTGCCTACTTCGCTTCTGTTTGTAAAATCCTGCAGATTAGTCATTGTACTTTAGCCTCCAACCATTTGTTGAATCGTAGTATACCAAAGAAATCCCTGCACTGTTAGTGGAAATTGTCATATCGGCCGCGTCTCCTTGAACTTTTTCAGCTCCTCCATCAATAGTAATATTATTGGTTCCCGCACTTCCTGTGCCATCAATGACTTTTACTTGCATTCCAATTGTAGGAGAGGCGGGTAATGTTATTGTGACTACATCACTTGAGCAGTCAACAAAAATATTATCGCCGTCTGAGGCTGTGTAAGGGGAATCACTATCAGTTTTTTCCACCCATGCTTCGCCTAATCCAGCTAAAGAAAAAATATCGTACCAGTTGGTACCATCAGTAGAAACTAAACGGTACTTACCATTTGCAATACTCATAGTAT
>Ga0208450_1000336_pt1 | contig 27552 bp, 19 predicted proteins | sample MalvireepMed_908_FD_184249 | JGI IMG/M metagenome (GOLD analysis project Ga0208450, IMG submission 184249) | Marine viral communities from the Global Malaspina Expedition - Malaspina viral metaG DeepMed_908 (SPAdes) (version 2) | ecosystem: Environmental > Aquatic > Marine > Oceanic | place... | reverse complement strand
CGCTGATCGGTACGCACCGTTTCGGTGCCGACGAGGACGCAAAGAACCCCTTCGGCTTTCGCGACAGCATTTCGCAGCCGTTGGTCGACGGGAGCGGGGTCGACCCCTTGCCCGGTCAGGAGCGCGCTATCGCGCCTGGAGAATTCATCTTGGGCGAGGACAGTGAGACCGGCAGCCCGCTCGCCATGCCGCAACCCGAACCGCTTGGGCGCAACGGGTCATACATCGTGCTGCGCAAATACCAGAGCCGGGTCGGCGCCTTCAACGACTTCCTGCGCGGACAATCCGCCGACGAAGCCGAGCAGGATTATATCGCCGCGAAAATGTTCGGCCGGTGGCAGAGCGGTGCGCCATTGCCGCTTGCGCCGGAACGGGATGATCCGGAGCTCGGCGCCGATCCGCAGCGCAACAACGACTTCTCTTACGAAGACGATCATCGCGGCCTTGTCTGTCCGCACGCCGCGCACATGCGCCGCCTCAATCCGCGCGACAGCCAGCTTACGATCCTCAGCGACGTGAACATCCACCGCATTATCAGGCGCTCGTCTACCTATGGACCGAAATGGAGCCGCGACGTGACATCCGAAGTCGATGCGCAGGAAGATCGCGGGCTGTTCTTCATCTTCATCAGCGCCAGGGCCTTCGATACGATCGAATTTCTCCAGCAGGAATGGATCAACCGTGGCAACTTCGTCGATCTGGGCGAAGAACGGGATCCGGTCGTCGGCCTGCACCAGACGCCCGGGACCTTTACCATTCCCGAAACGCCGGTGCGCCGAAAAATCGATGGCGTGACCACCTTCAACCGGCTGCGCGGCGGGGAATACATGTTCATGCCCTCGCTAACGGCGCTGCGCTGGATTGGCGATGGCGCATGGGAAGAAGGCGCGAGCCCATGAACCCACAGAGGGGGCAGGGGGGCGGTTCGGCTTTCGTCTATCCCATCACGGTCGGCCCTGATGCGATCGACGAGCTCGATCACGTCAACAATGCGGTCTATCTGACCTGGGTGCAGCAGGCGATCACCGCCTATTGGGTCGCACATGCGCCGGCGGAGGAGGTCGCAAAGATCGCATGGATCGCCCTGCGCCACGACATCAAATATCGCAGCGAGGCGTTTCTCGACGACCAGCTCGAGGCGAAAGTCCTCCTCAGGGGCTTTCGTGGTTCCCGCTCGCAATTCGAAATACAGTTCAGCCGCGGCAGCGTGTCTGTCGCCGAAGTGGACACGACCCTGTGCTGCATCGACCGAGAAACACGGCAGCTGCACCGCATCACGCACGAGTTGGCGAGGCATTTCGCCATTGTAGCTTAATGCACACGTCTTCTTGCCCTTTTTCTCCGAGCCATTTGACAATCCCAACGCGAAGGCGCGAGAACTGTATAAGTTCTATTAATCGCAGCCTCACAACTATCCCCGTTCTAGCGAGGATACCGACCCGTTATCGTTGCATTTGTTATGCAATGCCTCGGCGCTGCCGACCAAGGCGGTCGCAATAGGAGCGCACATTTGCAGCGATCCCTTGTGCTGAACCGACGCCCACTCTCGGGGGGGGGCAGCATGCCGATCGCAAGGCGTGGTTGCTAAGGTGCGAAGCTGCCATCTGGGCTGATGCTGACGACAGGCAGCTTTCGGAAAAGATTCAAGCGAGCTCAAATGGCAGACATTAGAGCGCAAAGCAGACAAAAATCGACCGCGTCATCTGGTGCCGCAGAATCAATTTTGAGTCCCGAAAAAGCTATGTCGTCCATCATCCAAACATCTGGGATGAAAACGAATAATTCGGGATCGCCAGGCATGAGGCCCGCATTAAAGCCCGCAGAAACTCCACGTTCTCGTTACCATGGCTGGTTCTGGGCCGATTGCGGACTGTCCGGAATTGAAAGTCGGAAGGCGGTAAGCTGACGTTCCGCTAACGACCCTATTCTGTTGAAAAAGTCCCCTTGCCTCGAGGCTAAGTCGCTGATTCAGTCTTCGCAGGCGAGCGGAGATCGGGCTGATGATGGGCGAGCAGACTGTGATGCAGGAGGCGCTGTTTTACAGTTTCCGCATCGAGGATCACGTGCCGGGCGATCACCTGCTGCGCGCGATCGACCGGTTTGTCGATCTGGCTGGCATCCGCGAACACCTGAAGCCGTTCTACAGCGATATGGGCCGGCCCTCGATCGATCCCGAGCTGATGATCCGGATGCTGATCGTCGGCTATTGTATGGGCATCCGGTCGGAACGGCGGCTGTGCGAGGAGGTCCACCTCAACCTCGCTTATCGGTGGTTCTGCCGGCTCGACCTGGACGGTGCGGTGCCCGACCACTCGACCTTCTCCAAGAACCGCCACGGCCGGTTCCGCGATAGCGATCTGCTGCGCAAGCTGTTCGAGCTGACCGTCGAGCGCTGCATGGCCGAGGGTCTGGTCGGTGCCGAGGGCTTCGCGGTCGATGCAAGCCTGATCCGCGCCGATGTGCACCGGCAGCGTTCGGTGCCGGGCGAGGAAGGCTTGCCTCCCAAAGCAGCGGGGCGTGCGGTGTCCGAGTATCTCGACGTGCTCGACGATGCGGCGTTCGGCGGATCGACGCCGGTGACGCCCAAGCGGCTCAACCTGACCGATCCCGCCTCGCGCTGGACCGCGGCGACACGCGGCTCGGCCTTCTACGCCTACTCGATCAACTACCTGATCGATCTCGACCATGCAGTGATCGTCGATGTCGAGGCCACGACCGCGATCAGGCAGGCCGAGGTCCTCGCCCAAAGGCGGATGATCGAGCGCACGCAGGACCGCTTCGGCCTGTGGCCAGAAAGGTTGGTGGCCGATACGGCTTACGGCTCCGCGCCGAACCTCGCCTGGTTGGTCGAAGAGCGGGGCATCGAGCCGCACATCCCGGTGTTCGACAAGTCCGCCCGCCGCGACAACACTTACGAGCGATCCGCCTTCACCTACGACCACGACGACGACAGCTACATCTGCCCTGGCGGCAACCGCCTGCGCCCATCGAACCGCAACTTCAGCATGCCGCGCCCGCGCGCCAACGCCGACGGCTTCATCCGCTACCGGGCCCGCGAGAAGGACTGCGGGGCCTGCGCACTCAAGCAGTGCTGCACGCCGAAGCTGGCAGCACGCAAGATCCTGCGCTCGGTCCACGAGGGCGCCCGCGACCTCGCGCGCGACATCGCCACCAGCGATGCCTATCTTGTCTCCCGCCGACAGCGCAAAAAGGTCGAGATGCTGTTCGCCCACCTCAAGCGCATCCTCAAACTCGACCGCTTGCGCCTGCGCGGTCCCAATGGCGCAAAAGACGAGTTCCACCTCGCTGCAGCAGCACAAAACCTCCGCAAGCTGGCCAAGATGAAGCCGACCCCGGGCCTCGCACCCGCCTGAACGGGCCAAAAAGGCCGCGCGCCCGCTGTCAGCTGCGGATGCCAGCCCGCCCCAGCGGCGACTTCTTCAACAGAATAGACCCAAAAGCGGACGTTCAACTAGGTCTTGCTTCCGCTCTGGATCTCCAAATACTCGCGTCTCGAGAAGCTGCGGAACGGCACGCTAGCAGTCGACGAGGCTACGAACCTGCGCCGCCCGGGAGGACGGGCAAGGCGCGTTCGAAGCGGGCCGATTTGGTGTGGGAAGAGGCCTGCAGGCTCAACTGATGTGCCTGCCGGCACGGATCACCCGGCGGCGGCCAGCACTTCGAGCAGTTTTTTGGCGGTCGGCTCGCTCGACGGCGGGTTCTGGCCGGTAATCAGCAGGCCATCCCTGACGACGTGGGGTTCAAATACGCCGCCCTCGGAAAAATCGCCGCCCTGCTGCTTCAGCACGTCTTCGAGCAGGAAGGGCACCACGTCGGTCAGGCCGACCGCTTCCTCCTCTTCGTTGGTGAAACCGGTGACCTTGCGGCCCTTCACGATCGGCTCGCCCTCCGGCGAGGTCACATTCTTCAGTACCGCAGGCGCATGGCAGACGAGCGCCACCGGCTTGCCCGCCGAGAGCGCGCCTTCGATGGTAGCCTTCGAATCCGCGCTCTCGGCCAGATCCCACAAGGGACCGTGGCCGCCGGGATAAAACACCCCATCGAAATCGGAGACGTCGACTTCGGCCAGCTTCAGTGTCGAAGCGAGATGCGCCTGCGCTTCCTCGTCGTCCTTGAACCGCCTGGTCGCATCTGTCTGCGCATCGGGCTCGTCGGACTTGGGATCCAGCGGGGGCTGTCCGCCAGCCGGGCTCGCCAGCGTGATGTCGTGGCCCGCATCCTTAAGCACGTAATAGGGCGCCGCAAACTCCTCGAGCCAGAAGCCCGTTTTCTTGCCGGTATCACCCAGTTCGTCGTGGCTGGTGAGAACCATGAGGATTTTCATGCGCGTAGTCCTTTTTTCGAAAGAAAGTCGCCCGGCGCATTCCGACCGGGCCTCGTCATGAGAACAAGCCAACGGCCGTTCGGTTTCGAAAAGCAATTTTTCGTGTTCGACGGAACCGTTCGCGGGACAGGGCTTATCCATCGATGACGGGTCGTTCCGCGCGGTTGGCAGCCGGTCCAGGTCGATTTATTCAACAGACATTGAATAATAAAGCACCGGGCCATATGTTGCAGCGCACAAGGAGCGGTGAATGGCCGAGCGACGCGGGCGTGGACGCCCCAGAGATACCGATAGCGACACCAGCGCGGCGATTTCGCGCGCCGCGCTGCAGCGCTTTGCCGCGCAGGGTTTCGAGGCCACTACGCTGCGCGAGATCGCCGGCGATGCCGGGGTCGACGTCGCGCTGATCGCCTATCGCTTCGGCGGCAAGCAGGGCTTGTGGCAGGATATCGTTTCGCAGGCCGGTGCGGACCTGCGCGAGGCGCTCGAACGGGCTCCCAACGATGGAAAAGAGGCAAGCGCGCAGCATCGTCTCAACCATTCGGCCCGCGCCTTCCTCGCCTACCTCCTTGGTCGCCCCGAGATGCCCCGCCTGCTGCTGCGTGATATCACCATCGATAGCGACCGCTCGCAATGGCTGCTCGAAACGCTCTCGCTGCCGCTGCACCGGCATTTCATCGATCTGGCGCAGGCTGCTGCGAAGGAGCGGGGTGACGCCCCGGCGCACCTCGAGTTCCGGGTGGCGAATTTCATCTATTCCGCGGCCAGCACCGTCGCCCGGCGCGAACGCCTCGGCAAGCTTGCCGGCGGCATGGAGGACGATGCGCAATTTGCAGCCGCGCTCGAAGAGGTACTCGTCGAGGGAGCGCTGATCCCGTGACCGAACGCGATACCCTTATCGACACTGTGGACGGCTATCGGTTCAAGCCGCACGAGATGCCGATCCTCCCCGGCTCTCCGGCCAATCCCGATCACCCCCCGGCGCGCCGCGCGGCCTATCTCGCCATCGGTGTCTTCATGGCGCTGGTGGGCGGTGCACAAAACGGCTTCCTGCTTGCCAACGCTCCCGCGCTCCAGGCCGAATTTGCATTGACCCCGGTCGAGGCAGGCTGGCTGACGGTGGCCTTCTATTCGACCTATGCCACCATGAGCATGCTGCTGTTCCGCGTTCGCCAGGAATTCGGCATCCAGCCCTTCGTGCGCTGGGCCATGGCGGGACTGGTCGCGGCCAACTTCGTGCAAATGATCGGCCCCGGCTACTATCCCGAACTTGCCGCGCGCGCGGTTGCGGGCATTGCCGCCAGTGGCCTCTCTGCCCTCTCCATCTATTACCTCATGCAGGGGCTGCCCGCGGCCATGCGCGTCGGCGGGCTGGTCATCTCGCTCGGCCTCACGCAGGTCGCCTTCCCGCTGACCCGCGCGCTGTCGCCGGCACTGCTGGTCGATGGCGACATCAGCCATATCTTCCAGTTCCAGTTCGCGCTGTCGCTGCTGGGCCTGGGCATGGTCTACTGGCTGCGTCTGCCGCCGGGGATCCGCAAGCAGACCTTCGAGAAGCTCGATATCCCGAGCATCGCCCTGTTCATCGTCGGCGTCGCAGCACTGTGCGCCTTCCTGATCCAGGGCCGCATCCAGTGGTGGGACACGACATGGCTCGGCTACGCGCTGGCCGCCAGCATCCTCGCTCTGGGCGGGTGCTTCCTGATCGAGGCCAACCGCAAGAGCCCCATGCTCGACCTCAGCTGGCTGTCGAGCCGCTCCATCCTAGCGCTTGCGGTGATCGGGGCGACGGTGCGCATCCTCGTTGCCGAACAGGGCTTCGGGGCGAGCGGGATGTTCGCCGCTCTGGGTTACGGCAACGAACAGCTGACCGGCTACTTCTGGGTGCTTGCCGGGGCAACCTTCGGCGGCATGGCGCTTTCGGTGGTGCGGCTCGACCCCAAGGACCTCACCCGGCCCGTGCTCTTCGCGATCCTCGTCATCTGCATCGCTGCCTTTGCCGATACGCGTACCGGGGTTATGACCCGGCCGCAGGATCTCTACCTCACGCAGGCCGCGATCGCCTTCGCGGCGGTCTTCGCGATGGGACCGATCATGATGGAGGGCATGCTGCGCGCGCTTGCGGCGGGCCAGAGCTATGTCATCAGCTTCATCGCGATATTTTCGCTCTCGCAATCGATCGGCGGCCTGGCGGGTATCTTTCTGCTCTCCGCCTTCCATACCGTGCGCCTGAAGACGCATCTCATCGACGCGGGCAGTACGCTCACGCTTGCCAACCAGCAGCTGGTCCAGGCTCTCGGCAATGCCGCACAGCGCGCCGCTCCGCTCCAGGGCGATCCCGCCCTCCAGCAGCAGGCAGCCGCCGCGAGCATCTCGCAGGAAGTCGGCCGAGAGGCCGCCGTGCTCGCCTTCAACGATGTTTTCTTCCTCATCGGCACGCTGTCGGCGGTGACTTTCGCCGTCGTCTTCGTTCCGTGGCTCATCAACAAGATCCGCGGGCGTAACCCGCTTGCCAAGGAACTGGCCTTCATGGAGGCCATGCTCGCAAGGACCAGACAATGACCGATCCGACCCCGGCCCAAACCGAAGCCGAAACCGAAACCATGACCGAAGACGCGCCCGCTTCCGAGCAGGAGACAGGGTGGTCGCCCAATCCGTCCCGCCGCCGGATCGTGGTGGCGGTCGGAGCGATCCTGATCGGCGTGCTCGTGGCGCTGTTCGCCTGGGGCCTGCCCCCTTTCGCAGGCGGCGACGAGACAACGAACAACGCCTATGTCCGCGGGCGCACCACGGTCGTCAGCCCGCAGGTCGCAGGCTACCTGGTCGATGTGCCGGTGGTGGACTTCCAGCGCGTGGAGAAGGGCGAGTTGCTCGCCCGGATCGACGATGCACCCTACCAGCAAAAGCTCCAACAGGGCGCGGCCAACACGGCAGCGCAGCAGGCCACGCTGGCCAACAGCGCGCAGAGCCTGCGCTCGGCACAGGCGCAGCTCGAAGCGCAGGATGCCGCCGTCGCAGCGGCGCGTGCGGGGTTGGAGAAAGCCCAGGCCGACATGAACCGCATCGCCGAACTGGTTGACGAAGGTTCGGTTTCGCTGCGTGAGCGCGACCAGGCCCGCGCAGCGTTACAGCAGGCGCAGGCGGGCGTGAGGCAGGCGCAGGCGCAGCGCGCGATTGCGGCGGAAAACGTGCGCTCGGTCACTGTCGGCCGGGGCGCACTCGAAGCGCAGGTGGCGGGCGCCGAGGCAACCAAGGGACTTGCCGAGTTCGAACTGTCGCGCACCGAGATCCGCGCCCCGCGTGCGGGACGCCTGAGCGAAGTCAGCGCGCGCGTCGGCCAGCTGGTCACTGCCGGCACCCAGCTCATGTACATCGTGCCCGACGATCTGTGGGTGGTGGCGAACTTCAAGGAAACGCAGACCGCGAAGATGGCGGTCGGCCAGCGCGCCACGCTCGAAATCGACGCGCTGGGCGGCGTGGAACTCACCGGCCGGGTGCAGGCCATCGCACCCGCGGCCAGCAGCGAATTCAGCCTCGTGAAGCCCGACACGGGCGCAGGCAATTTCGTGAAGGTGCCGCAGCGCATCGCCGTGCGCATCGTGCTCGATAAGGGGCAGCAAGCGGCACAGCGGCTCGGCCCGGGCATGTCGGTTGTCGCGACCGTCCATACGGAGGATTGATCGTGAAGCGCAGATCGCTCGCCCTGATGGCCACCACCGCACTCGCTCTCTCCGCCTGTGCTCCTGTGTTGCAGGAAACCCCGCTTGGCGCCGGGGTTGCTCCACCGACCGAGTGGCGAACCAGCCTCGAGGTGACCGCTCCTATTGAAAGCGACTGGTGGGATGCCTTCAGCGACCCGCAGCTTTCGCGGCTTGTCGAACAGGCTCGGCTCAACAACTCCGACGTGCAAGTTGCCGCCGCCCGTGTCGAAGAGGCGCGCGCGACCGAACGCGGCTCCAGAGGCTTCCTCCTGCCTTCGCTCGGAGCGGGCGTTGAGGGCGGCGTCCGGCGCGAGGTTTCCCCCTTCGGACAGGCGCAGACGACCGTTGCTGCGCAGCCTGCATTCCGCGCCTCCTACGAACTCGATCTTTTTGGAAAGAATGCCGCACGCGTCGATGCCGCCGAGGCTGGTGTTGCCGCAAGCGCCGCAGGCGCGGAAGCGGCGCGCCTATCGGTGAGCGCGGCGACCGCGAGTGGCTACATCACCCTTCTTGCGCTCGACAAACGGCTGTCCGTGCTCGAGGAAACGCTGGTTGCACGGCAGGAGGCAGTGAAATTTGCCCGCAACCGGGCCGAAGTCGGCTACACCTCGCAGCTACCCCTCAGGCAGGCCGAGGCCGAATATCAGGCCACCGCGCAGCTCGTTCCGCAATTGAAGGCGCAGATCGCGCGGCAGGAAAATGCCCTCTCGGTATTGACCGGCGAATTGCCCGGCGCGATCGAGCGGGGCGGGACGCTGGCGGACCTGCGCCAGCCACCGGCGCCTGCAGCCCTTCCGTCCGATCTCTTGCGCCAACGCCCTGATGTCGCTGCGGCGGAGTACCGCATTGCGGCGGCAGATGCGCAAATGCGCATGGCCCGCGCCGACTTCATGCCCTCCATCGACCTCGGGGCTGCGGCGGGGGTAGTGCTTTCCGACCTGCTTGCCGATCCCGTCGGCATCTGGTCGCTGGGCGGGAGCATCCTAGCCCCGATTTTCCAAGGCGGGAAGCTGCAGGCACAGCTCGACGGTGCGACAGCGCAGCGAGACCAGGCCGCTTGGGCATACCGCTCGGCCGTCCTCAACGCCTTTCGCGAAGTTGAGGATCGCATGGCGGTGCTGGCCAATCTGAAAGAGCAGGAAACTGCACTCGAAGCCCAGCAGGTGGCCGTGGCCGATGCATTGCGCCATGCTCGCAACCGCTATCGTGCCGGCTACACACCCTACATCGAGCAGGTCGATGCACAGCGTGCCTTGCTGGGCGTTGAGCTGTCGCTGGTACAGGTCAGGGCCGATGAACTGACCGCGCTGGTCGGGCTCTATCAGGCTGTGGGCGGGGCGCCAGAATGAATAGACCAAGACTTGCTGGTGCTTGGTACAGAACGGCTGCTTTCCACCCAGAATCGGTCATTCGCGGGTTACGCAATCAGTCCCAAAAGGTGCCGTTGGCGAACCTGAAATCGAATGTCTGGAAAGGGGCCTATTCTGTTGAAAAAGTCCCCTTGCCTCGAGGCTAAGTCGCTGATTCAGTCTTCGCAGGCGAGCGGAGATCGGGCTGATGATGGGCGAGCAGACTGTGATGCAGGAGGCGCTGTTTTACAGTTTCCGCATCGAGGATCACGTGCCGGGCGATCACCTGCTGCGCGCGATCGACCGGTTTGTCGATCTGGCTGGCATCCGCGAACACCTGAAGCCGTTCTACAGCGATATGGGCCGGCCCTCGATCGATCCCGAGCTGATGATCCGGATGCTGATCGTCGGCTATTGTATGGGCATCCGGTCGGAACGGCGGCTGTGCGAGGAGGTCCACCTCAACCTCGCTTATCGGTGGTTCTGCCGGCTCGACCTGGACGGTGCGGTGCCCGACCACTCGACCTTCTCCAAGAACCGCCACGGCCGGTTCCGCGATAGCGATCTGCTGCGCAAGCTGTTCGAGCTGACCGTCGAGCGCTGCATGGCCGAGGGTCTGGTCGGTGCCGAGGGCTTCGCGGTCGATGCAAGCCTGATCCGCGCCGATGTGCACCGGCAGCGTTCGGTGCCGGGCGAGGAAGGCTTGCCTCCCAAAGCAGCGGGGCGTGCGGTGTCCGAGTATCTCGACGTGCTCGACGATGCGGCGTTCGGCGGATCGACGCCGGTGACGCCCAAGCGGCTCAACCTGACCGATCCCGCCTCGCGCTGGACCGCGGCGACACGCGGCTCGGCCTTCTACGCCTACTCGATCAACTACCTGATCGATCTCGACCATGCAGTGATCGTCGATGTCGAGGCCACGACCGCGATCAGGCAGGCCGAGGTCCTCGCCCAAAGGCGGATGATCGAGCGCACGCAGGACCGCTTCGGCCTGTGGCCAGAAAGGTTGGTGGCCGATACGGCTTACGGCTCCGCGCCGAACCTCGCCTGGTTGGTCGAAGAGCGGGGCATCGAGCCGCACATCCCGGTGTTCGACAAGTCCGCCCGCCGCGACAACACTTACGAGCGATCCGCCTTCACCTACGACCACGACGACGACAGCTACATCTGCCCTGGCGGCAACCGCCTGCGCCCATCGAACCGCAACTTCAGCATGCCGCGCCCGCGCGCCAACGCCGACGGCTTCATCCGCTACCGGGCCCGCGAGAAGGACTGCGGGGCCTGCGCACTCAAGCAGTGCTGCACGCCGAAGCTGGCAGCACGCAAGATCCTGCGCTCGGTCCACGAGGGCGCCCGCGACCTCGCGCGCGACATCGCCACCAGCGATGCCTATCTTGTCTCCCGCCGACAGCGCAAAAAGGTCGAGATGCTGTTCGCCCACCTCAAGCGCATCCTCAAACTCGACCGCTTGCGCCTGCGCGGTCCCAATGGCGCAAAAGACGAGTTCCACCTCGCTGCAGCAGCACAAAACCTCCGCAAGCTGGCCAAGATGAAGCCGACCCCGGGCCTCGCACCCGCCTGAACGGGCCAAAAAGGCCGCGCGCCCGCTGTCAGCTGCGGATGCCAGCCCGCCCCAGCGGCGACTTCTTCAACAGAATAGGGCCGATTGCGGACGGTCGGGAATTGGTGAGAAAATCGGCTTTTCTGCCGCTACGGCATGATTTCCTCAGCCTTCGACATGAGGTGATCGAAAGCAGGCAAGCTGGTCTCCGATCTCGGCTTTGCTCACGAATGGAGATGGCCAGGAGCACAGACGCGCTGCAGGTGCCAGAGTTCGTTGACACCGGGATGTGCGTCGGAAAAATACTGCCTCGGAGCTGATCGAAGTCATTATTTCTACCTGCGGCTTGCGCATCTCAATGCTGCGCTGCACAATCAGCGGATGCGGATCGCGGTGATTGATGAGAGCCGGGCACGGGCCACCATAATAGAGGAAGGTCTGCGCGCCTTCGAAGGCTCGGAAATCTTCGTTCTCTCCGAGCGCAAGGCGCTGCTGTCCCGCATTGCCGAAATCGAGCCGGACATCGTGCTGATGGATCTCGGCAACCCCGCGCGCGACGTGCTGGAGGAATATTTCGCCGTCAGCCGAGCGCTGGCGCGGCCCATCGCGATATTCGTCGATGAAAGCGATGACGAGGCGATCGCGGCCTCGATCGATGCAGGCGTATCCGCCTATGTCGTCGACGGGCTTTCCGCACCGCGTATCCGGCCCTTGCTGGATCTGGCCGTCAGGCGGTTCCATGCTTTCGCCCGTCTGGAAGAGGATCTGGCGGAGGCGCGCGGCCGATTGCATGAACGCGATCAGATCGATCAGGCCAAGCGTATTCTCATGGCCGAGCGGCGCTGGACCGAGCCCGAAGCCTATGCCGAATTGCGACGCAAGGCGATGGATTCGAACAAGCGGATCGCGGCGATCGCCGAGGCTGTGGTGACGGCGCACGAGCTGATGAAAGGGGATCAATGAGCGAGAAACTGACCATTGGATTCCTGCCGCTGGTCGATGCTTGCCTGCCTATTCTGGCGCGGGAACTGGGATTTGCGGAAGAGGACGGGCTGGACCTCGAACTGACGCGCGATGTCACCTGGGCGACCGTGCTCGATCGACTGCTCTACGGCCATACCGATGCCGCGCACATGCTCGCGCCACTGGCCATCGCGACGACAATGGGGATCGGACGTCCGCCGCAGCCGCTTGCCGCGCCCTTCGTCCTCGGCCTCAATGGCAATGCGATCACTTTGCGGACCGAACTGGCGGATGCGGTTTGTCCCGAGCCGGTCCTCGGCGATCCGGCCGCTGTCGGCGCGGCGTTGGCCAAGCAGGCTGAGAAGGCGGCTGCGAATGGCCGCACGCTGCGGTTCGGCGTGGTACACCGCCATTCCTCTCACAATTACATGTTGCGATACTGGTTGTCCGCCTGCGGTATCCGCCCGGACGTCGATATCGAGATCGTTACCGTGGCCCCACCGTTCAGCGCCGATGCACTGGAATCGGGAGAGATCGACGGGTCCTGCGTGGGCGAACCGTGGAACTCGGTCGCCGTGGATCGCGGCGCGGGGCGGATCGTTCTGGCCACCGCGCAGATCTGGCGGCGGGGCGTGGAAAAGGTTCTCGCGGTCAAGGAGGCCCGCCTCACGGAACGATCCGAGGCGGTGGCTAGATTGATCCGTGCCATGCGACAGGCGGGCAAATGGTTCGTCGATCCGGCGAACAGGGAAAGCGCCGCCGCGATCCTCGCCCGCCCGGAATATCTCGATGGCTCGGCAGAAGTGATTGGTCGGGCCATCGCCGACGAGATTGTGCTCGGTGCAGGCGCGGGGGCGAGCCATTATCCGGATTTCATGTTTCAATATAACGAAGCGGCGAACTTCCCTTGGATCAGCCAGGCGAAGTGGCTCTATTCCCAGCTTATTCTCTGGGAAAACAAGCCATTCGATGCTGCCGATGCGGACCGTGCCGGCCGCGTTTTTCGCCCGGACGTCTATCGCCAGGCCCTGCGCGGGACCGGAGACCTGCTGCCCGGAGCAAGTTCGAAGGTCGAAGGCAGCATCGGCGGTCCGCTCGCCGTGGGTGCCGAGCAAGGCCGGATTACCTTGAGTGCGAATGGTTTTTTCGATGGTCGGGTATTCGACCCAGACGAGATCGAAGCCTATGTCGCGGGCCAGCGATGAAACTGCCAGGGAAAGCGGGTGATCGAAGATACGCGCATCATGATCCCATTTGACGAAGCCCTGTCGCGAGCGATCTCGATGGTCCAACCCTTGGAAAGCGAGGCCGTCGCCGTCTCCGATGCGTGCGGGCGTGTGGTGGTCGAACCTGTCTACGCCCAAATCGACGCCCCGCGCGTCGACATTGCGGCGATGGATGGCTATGCAGTGCGGCTCGACGAGGCGCGGACGGATCAGGCTCTCAAGGTTGTCGGCGAAGCTTTCGCGGGCACACCGTTCACCGCCGCGCTCGGTGAAGGACAGGCGGTGCGCATCTTTACGGGCGCGCATGTGCCTGCGGGTGCCGATTGCATCGTGATGCAGGAATACGCGCAGCGTAGCGGGGATACGGTCACCTTCGAAAAAGGATTCGGGCCAGCCAGGCACATCCGCAAGCGTGGTGGTGATTTCGCCGCAGGTGCGCTTATGATCGAGCGGGGAACTCGTCTCTCGCCTGCCGCCATGATCGCATTGGCCGGGGCGGATAAGGCCGACGCCGTGGTCGCCCGGCAACCACGCGTCGCGATCATCGTGACCGGAGACGAGCTGGTCGCGCCCGGATCGGCTGCGGCCATTGCCAACCGCCAACCGGATTCGGCAAGTTATGGGGTGGCTGCGCTGGCAGAGCGATATGGCGCGACTATTGTGCAGATATTCCGCGCTGAAGACGATCTTGCCACACTCGAAGAAATCGCCACCCAAGCGCTTTCGCTGGCCGATTGCGTGATCGTCATCGGGGGCGCATCCGTGGGCGAGCGCGATTTCGCCAAGCCGATGTTCGCCGGTGCGGAGCTGGAACTTGCCTTTTCCAAGGTGGCGATCAAGCCGGGGAAACCGGTGTGGTTCGGCACTGCGGGTGGCAGATGTGTGCTTGGGCTGCCGGGCAATCCGGGCTCCGCGCTGGTTACTGCGCGGCTGTTTGCAGCGCCATTGCTGACGGCCTTGCAGGGCGGCGACGCCTGGGCCGAAATCCAGACTGTACCACTACCGTTGGAGGTCCCTCTGGAACCAGGCGGATCGCGCGAAATCTTCGTTCGGGCGCGCCTAGGGAAGGATGGACTGAAGCCTGTTGCCAATCAGGAAAGTGGCGCTCAGGCCCCTTTGGCTCAAAGCAGCTGGTTGATCCGGCGTGCAGCGCATGCCCCAGCGCAGGTAGCAGGGGCAATGGTTCGCGCTATTCCTCTATGATCCGCGCTTGAGCGGCGGACAGATCGGCCTGCGTATCGATATCGGCGAAAGGATCTGCGCCTTGATCATCCCATTCGACGCGCGCGATTCCCACTTGCTCGGCAAATCCCCATAGCGACCGCTGGCCGGAGGCAAGATAGGCGTCCAGCGCTTGCCGGTCGCATCGCCACAGACCCGCCATGTTCTGGTCGTGCCCCGCACTGACCGGAAGCGCCACGCCTGCATCCCCCAGCGCGTGCGACAATCGCCGGGGCAGATCGGTGGGCAGGAAAGGCTGATCGCAGGCAATCAGCAACACCTGGGCACAGCCTGATGTCTCGGCAAAGTCGAACCCGCTGGCGAGTGCTCCGATCGGGCCCAGATCGTCCTGCGGATCGACGAGCACCGGCAGATGCGTTTCGGGGGCATGCGCCCGTTCGCGCACGGCAAGCGCAACCGGACCGCCATAGGCCGCGGCTTTCGCGATGGCTCTTTCCAGAAGCGTCTGCCCGCCAAGCGCTTCCTGTCGCTTGTCCGCGCCGAAGCGTTCTGCCGTGCCGCCGCATGCGACGATGGTCGCGAAATCCGTCATGCTATTGGTCGAAATCCGGTGCCGGGTGGTGCATCCGGCGATCTGACCCGGCGCCTCGGCGAAAGTCAACGGCCCGCATATATGCGGCTCCCGATTGCGATCTATTGCATCGCACAATCGAATCGCATATGATCGCTTCGTTCCGACATGTGCCCAAGGGTGGGCTCATGCGAATGTCGGGACGAAAACTCCGAAAATGCGTGGCAATGGCGCCGCTTCGACCGATCCGGTCGCAGCGGCTTTTTTGTATGCGCGAGGGAAATCGAAGCCCGACGGAGTGACGGGAGGGACTGTCCAAAGGCCGAGCAATCGGAGGCAGTTCGATGAAAAAGAGTCTGGTACTCTCGGTAGGAGCGGCGTTGGGATCGATCGCCAGTCCTGCAATCGCGCAAGAGAGCCCGCTCCCGCCAATAGAGGTGGCAGATGGGGTTACGATCGATCCCATGGTGGCAGCACGGCTGCGCTACGAAGCCGTGGATCAGGACAATGGGTTGGACGATGCCGAGGCGCTCACCGCCCGCTTGCGCGCCGGCGTTGAGATCAAGGCGGGGATCGTGTCTTTGCTCGCCGACGCCGAAGGCACGCTCGCGCTGGCCGACGACTACAACGACACCCTGCCGTTCAACGGAATCGAGCCGTTCCCGGTGGTGGCGGACCCGGAGAACTTCGAGCTCAATCGGCTGCAGGTTTCGGTCATGCAGGACGGGATCGGCGCGACGATCGGTCGCCAGCGCATCATCTTCGACAATGCGCGCTTCGTCGGAAATGTCGGGTGGCGCCAGAACGAGCAGACCTTCGACGCCATTCGCGGACAGGCGAGCCTCGGCCCGGTAGCGCTCGATGCAACCTACGCGATCAGCCAGCGCACCATTTTCGGCGTCGACAGTCCGAACGAACATTTCGACGGCGATTTCGTGTTCCTGAATGGCGGAGTGGAGATCGCAGGCGTGGACGCCAAGGCCTTCGCCTATCTGATCGACTACGACGACCGCATCGCCTTCTCCAGCCAGACCTACGGAGTTCGCGTCGAAGCCGATCTGAACCTGCTTGGTCTGCTCCCATTGAAAGCGGACGCGAGCGTCGCGACCCAGTCCGACTATGGCGACAATCCGGTGGACTATGCCGCGCCCTATTACAGTGTGAACCTGAACGCGAAGGTGGCCGGGTTCGGAGTTACGGCGGGGTATGAGGAGCTGGGCAGCGATGGCGGTATCGAGGCATTTCAGACGCCCTTGGCCACGCTCTACGCGTTCAATGGCTGGGCGGACATCTTCCTGACAACACCGGCTTTCGGCGTGCGCGATTATTATGTGACGGTGGGTCGCAATTTCGGCGGCGTCGGACTTCCGCCCGGGCTCAACGCCAACATCACCTACCACCAGTTCGACAGCGATTTCGGCAACCTCGACCTCGGTTCCGAATGGGACGCCTCGCTCGGCTTCAAGGCCGGGCCGGTGTCGCTGCTGGCGAAATACGCGAACTACCGGGCCGATGCTTTCGCGGTCGATACCGAAAAACTCTGGCTCCAGGCTGAATTCTCGTTTTGATATCGGGGGAATAGATCATGTCGACATCGTTCAATCTGTTTTCGTTCACCGGCAAGATGCGCACACTGCATCTGACCTGGTTCGCCTTTTTCCTCACCTTCGTGGTCTGGTTCAATCTGGCGCCAATGCTGCAATCGATCCAGCAGACCCTCGGGCTGACTAAGGATCAGGTTACCACGCTGCTGATCCTAAACGTCGCGCTCACGATCCCGGCGCGTATCGTGATCGGCATGCTGACGGACCTATATGGCCCGCGCCGGGTCTATTCCGCGCTGTTGATCGGCGCTTCGATACCCTGTTTCGTCTTCGCCATGGCGGAAAGCTTCGTCCAGCTTGCGCTGGCGCGTTTCGCATTGGGCTTTATCGGGGCCGGCTTCGTCATCGGCATCCGCATGGTGTCCGAATGGTTCCCCGCCAACGAGTTGGGGACGGCGGAAGGCATCTATGGAGGCTGGGGCAATTTCGGCTCTGCTGCCGCGGCCTTCACCCTGCCGACGATCGCGCTGTGGTTCGGCGGCGACGATGGGTGGCGCTGGGCAATCGGACTGACGGGCGCGATGGCGCTGGTCTACGGCTTCATCTATTACGCCAGCGTGCGCGACGTTCCGGAAGGCTCCAAATACTTCAAGCCGCGCAATGCCACTGCGATGGAAGTAACTTCGAAGGGCGACCTCTGGTTGCTCCTGGTGATGAAGGTTCCGCTCTACTTCGCGCTGGGAGCACTGGCGTGGCGGCTGAAGAATGTCGGCATCTTCAACGATGGTACCACACTTGTGGTTTATGCGGGGCTCGCTACTCTCTATGCTTACGATGCGGTTCTGGCGATCCGCGCCAACCGCAGCGTTTTCACCTCCGAAGTGCCGGAATTCCAGCGGTACAAGTTCAAACAGGTCGCGATCCTGAACGTCCTTTATTTTGCCACCTTCGGGTCGGAGCTGGCGGTCGTTTCCATGTTGCCGCTGTTCTTCGCCGATACATTCGGCCTGTCCGCTGTCGTCGCCGGGATGGTTGCGTCGGCTTATGCGTTCATGAACCTGATGTCGCGGCCGGGCGGCGGGTTGCTGTCTGATCGCTTCGGACGCAAATCCACTCTGCTTATCCTTACGGCGGGCCTTGCCGTCGGCTATGCGCTGATGGGGATCGTCGATTCCAGCTGGCCGGTCTGGCTGGCCGTGGTCGCGGCCATGGTCTGCTCCTTCTTCGTCCAGGCAGGGGAAGGCGCTGTCTTCGCCGTGGTCCCGCTGATTAAGCGTTCGCTGACCGGCCAGATCGCCGGGATGACGGGGGCCTATGGCAATGTCGGCGCGGTGATCTACCTGATTGTGTATTCGGTGGTCGATGCCTCGACCTTCTTTATGGTGATTGCCGGGACCGCAGTTATCGGCTTCATCGCACTGCTGCTGTTGGAGGAACCGACTGGCGAAATCGCAGAAGTCGATGAAGACGGCAGCGTCACCATGATCCAGGTTGGCCGCACCCCACAGTCGGCCTGACCTTACGTTCGAGGGGAGTTGTCTCTTGCCGGCTATCGACAGAAAAACCGTGCGGGAACAGCTCCCCTCCAACGCGTTGAAGGCCGCGCTGGGCGGTTATAGCGCAGCTGGGCAAAAGGCCCGCAACGACGATGCCATCGTCGGGAAAGTGCCCGACGATGCCTATCGGCGGCATTTGCGCGGTGTGGTCGCCTGCATCGCCGATGGATTGTCGAGCGCGCGCAATGCCGATCGCGCAGCGCAACTGGCGGTGCTGCAATTCACGCGCGATTTCTACGATGCGCCCGAAAGCTGGACGGTGCAGAATTGCGCGTCGCGCCTGCTCGGCTCGCTCAACAGCTGGTTTCATTCGCAGAACCGCAGCGGGATTACCGATAATGAAGGCTTCGCCACCACCTTCACCGCGCTGATCCTGCGCTCCACAACGGCGCATATCGTGCATGTCGGCGATACGCGCTGCTATCGCCTGCGCGATGGGCGGCTGACGCTGCTGACCGAAGATCACAGCGCCCCCTATCTCGGCCAGTCGGAGGTTCTGACCCGCGCGCTGGGCATCGATGCCGATATCAAGGTCGACTATCGGCAGGAGCCTGCGCGTGAAGGCGATCTGTTTCTGCTAACCAGCGATGGCGTCCACGGCTCGCTGAGCGTGGAAGAGATGGCTGCCATCCTGAGCGACGCAGCCCTTGGCAAACGCGCCGAGCTTGAAGCGGCATCGCGCGCGCTGTGCGATGCGGCGCTGGCGGCGGGAAGCACGGACAATGTGTCCTGCCTGATGGTGCTGGCAGAGACGCTACCGTCCGAAACCCTGTCCGAAGCGCATAGGCGCCTGACGCGGCGCACCATTCCGCCGGTCATGGAGGTCGGCAACCGGCTCGACGGGTGGCGTGTGGCCGAGGTGTTGCACGCCTCAACCCGCAGTCATGTCTATCTGGTCGAACGGCACGAACGCGAGGGGCGCTATGTGCTGAAAGCGCCCTCGGCCAATTTCGCGGGCGATCTGCGTTATCTGGAAGGCTTCGCGCTCGAACAATGGGTCGGTCGCCGCATCCGCAACCCGCAGGTCATGCAGATCCTGCCGGGCGAAGACAGCCGCTTCCTCTATTTCGTCGCCGAATATGTGGAAGGTACCACGCTGCGCCAGTGGATCGCGGACCATCCCGAACCGACGCTGGAAGAGATAATGCCGCTGCTGCGCTCGATCGTATCGGCGGTGCGCGTGTTTCATCGCATGAACATCGTTCACCGCGATCTCAAGCCCGAAAACATCATGATCGCCGCCGATAGCACGGCGAAGATCATCGACTTCGGCTCCGCCCAGGTGACAGGTTTCGCCGATCTGCGAAGCGAACCGATTGCCGACTGGCCGGAGGGTTCGCTCAACTACATCGCGCCCGAATTGCTCACCGGTGGCGAGGCCACATCTTTATCCGACCTTTTTTCCATTGCCGCGATCGCATGGGAAATGCTGACCGGCCAGCTGCCTTTCGCTCGTGAGGGCCCCGCGCGTATCTCCCCCAAAGAGCAAGAGCGGCTGCGTGGAGTTTTCGACCGCCTCCGCCCCGATTTGCCGCCGGGGGTCGAACAGGTTCTCCAGCGTGCCCTGTCGCACGATCCGGCAAAGCGACCACAGGCAATGTCGGAATTCGTCGGCGCTCTGGACCGGGCGGATCAGAACAGGGCACTGCTGCGGACCGAATTCGTCCCGCTGATCGAGCGTGGATCGAAAGAGATGTGGCGCAACTGGGCACTGATCGCGACACTTGCTACGCTGGTGCTGGCGGTATTGTTATTCGGCCATCTCGGTTGATTTGATCGCGGCGAGGATCTGGCCAAGCTCCGCCTTGCACGATCCGCAATTGGTCCCCGCCGACGTCGCCGCACCAATCTGTTCGACGCTGGTGAGCCCATCGCCCTCGATCGCGCGGCAGATGGTGTTGCGCCCGATGGAAAAACACGAACACACCACCGGGCCGGGATCGGGCATGTCGCCGCGCGATTGCCCGGCCAGCGCCCATACGGCATCGCTGCCCGGCAGACCGACGAGGAAGTCACGCATGAGAGACACGGGCTTGCTGCCGAGGTATATCGCGGCAAGCAGAGTCTCGTTCTCGAAGAACGCCATGCGGAAGCTGCCGCGGGCGTGGTCCTGCATGATCTGGGCCGAGGCATCGGGAAGGCCGAAGAGCGCGCGCGCCCAGCTTTCAAGATCGGCGGGGCGCTCCAACCCGGCAAGCTCCGCCCGCCAGCCTGCATTGGTGCGTGCCATCGCCCAATATTCGCAGGTGGGAGTGAACCGCTCCTCCGCGATGACGAAGCCGTACCATCCGGCCGGAAACCGTTCCGCTCGCACGCTGGCCGCCTTGCTCTCCGGCTGGCCAGACAGGGGATCGACGACGGAGGGGACCAGCGCGTCGATCCGCGATGCAGGCGCGTTCTCGCCCGTCCAGTGCATTGGCGCGAACAGCGTGCCCGGCTGGACTTCGCTGCTTTCGCGCAGCCGCAGGATGGCGCTGCCGCACTCATTGCTCAGCCGCACCAGGTCGGCAGGTTTCAGATGCAGGCGTGCAGCATCGTCAGGATGCATATCGACGAAGGGTTCGGGCAGATGGGCAGAAAGGCGCGGCGACAGTGCGGTGCGCGTCATCGTGTGCCACTGATCGCGCAGCCGCCCCGTGTTGAGGCGGAAGGGGAGCTTCCGAGTAAGCGCGGCATGGGGTGCGTGGTGTCGCACGGGCACGATCCGCGCGCGCTTGTCGGCGTGGTAGAATTGACCATCCGCGAAGAAGCGCCCGCCCCGCCGTTCGGGCGTTTGCGGCCAGCGGAGCGGAGCCATTTCGTCGTAGGCTGCAGCTTCCTTGCCGCTCATCGCTGAAATATCGAAGTCCAGCCCGAACTTGCCAGCAAGGGCCGAAAGCCGCGCGTATTCATCGAAAATCTGCGCAGGCCCATCCCAGTCGAAGGCCTCTTTCCAACCCATGCGGCGGCCCACTTCCGCCATGATCGCCCAGTCGGGTCGCGCTTCGCCGGGGGCGGGCAAAGCGGAGCGCTGGCGGCTGATCGTGCGGTCCGAATTGGTGACCGTGCCCGATTTCTCGGCCCAGCCTGCGGCGGGGAGGAAGACATCGGCCAGCCGCGCGGTATCGGTGCGCCGGGTGATGTCGGAGACGACGACGAAGGGGCAGTCGGCAATGGCGCGGCGCACGCGGTCGGCATCGGGCATGGTCACGGCAGGATTGGAATGGACGATCCACAGCGCCTTGATCCGGCCATCGGCGACAGCGTCGAACATCTCGACGGCCTTGAGGCCGTTCTTGTCGGGCAGGCCGGGCGAATTCCAGAACTTGCCCACGGCCTCGCGGTGCTCAGCGTCGGTCACGTCCATATGGCAGGCGAGCATATTCGCCAGCCCGCCAACCTCGCGCCCGCCCATGGCATTGGGCTGACCGGTGACAGAAAAGGGCCCTGTTCCCGGCCTGCCGATCCTGCCAGCGGCGAGATGGCAATTGATGATGGCATTGACCTTGTCCGTCCCGGCGGAGGACTGGTTCACCCCCTGGCTGTAGACCGTGACAGTCTTGTCCGTGCCGATCCACAGCTCGTAAAACGCCGCGAGCAGATCGGGGTCGAGGCCGGTCACATTCGGATCGTCGGTTCGGGCAGCCTCCAGCGCATTTTCCAGCCCGCTGGTATGCGCGGTGACATAATCCGCATCGACCGCTCCGCGCCGCGCGATTTCGGCCAGCAAGCCGTTGAACAGCGCGACATCGCTGCCGATCGCCAGCGGCAGGTGCAGATCGGCTTCCGCGCACGTCGCGGTGCGGCGCGGGTCGATCACGACCAGCTTCATTTCCGGTCGTTCAGCGCGGGCGGCGGCAATGCGCTGGTATAACACCGGATGGCACCAGGCGAGATTCGAGCCGACGAGCACCACAAGATCTGCCTCTTCCAGATCCTCGTAGACGCCCGGCACGGTGTCCGTTCCGAAAGCGCGTTTATGTCCCGCGACCGAGGACGCCATGCACAGCCGGGAATTGGTGTCGATATTGGCGCTGCCGATGAAGCCTTTCATCAACTTGTTGGCGACGTAATAGTCCTCGGTGAGCAATTGGCCCGAGACGTAGAACGCCGTCGCATCGGGGCCGTATTCTTCGCGCACGCTTAGGAACTCTGCGGCTACGAGATTCAGCGCCTCTTCCCAATCGGCATCCTGTCCGCCGATCTGCGGGCTGAGCTGGCGATCCGCCAGGCCGACCGTTTCCCCCAGCGCCGATCCCTTCGAACACAACCTCCCGCGATTGTTCGGGTGATCGGGATCGCCCCGCACGGCCAGGCCGCCCTTGCCATCGGGCTTTAGCAGAACGCCGCAGCCGACCCCGCAATAAGGGCAGGTCGATCGAACCTCACCAGGCTCGACAGGATGCGTCATGCCGCTGCTTTTTCAGCCAGTGCGCTCACATCCAGCAGCACGCGCCCGTCTTCGATCTTCACCGGATAGGTCGCAATCGTGCCTTCATCCGCGCCCTGCGCCTCGCCGGTTTCGAGCGAGTATGTCCAGCTGTGCAGCGGGCAGGTGACTTTGCGGCCGTGCACGATGCCTTCAGCCAGCGGCCCCTGCTTGTGCGCGCAAGTGTTGGAGGTTGCGAACACCTCCTCCTCGCCGGTGCGAAACACGGCGATGCAGCCCTTCGCTGTCTTCACCCGGCGCGCACCGCGCAGGGGAATGTCGGCCACGGCTCCGATATCGGTCCAGGTCATTCGGCAGGCTCCATGGTCAGATCGGCAAGGGGCTGGAATTTTTCAGCTTCCGGCTCGCTCGCATGCTCAGCCCACGGGTCCTTGCGATAGACCGATTGCGAGATTTCGAAGCGTTCGTTGAGCGCCGCACGCTCGGCAGGGTCGGAGAGGACCTCTTTCACCCAGTCCAGCCCGACCTTGTCGACCCATTTGTAAGGCCGGTCGAGATATTTGGCGTGTTCGCGATAAAGCTGAACGAAGGCGGCGGTCCATTCGATCGCCTCTTCCTCGCTCGCCACATCGACCAGCCGCTGCGTCTCGCGCACATCCATTCCCGCCGCGCCTGCGACGCCGATCTGGTAGCCGGAATCGACGCAGACCACGCCGACATCCTTGCATGTCGCCTCGGCGCAATTGCGCGGACAGCCCGATACGCCCAGCTTGACCTTGTGCGGGGTCCACGAACCCCACAGCTTCTTCTCCAGCTTGATGCCCAGACCGGTGGAATCCTGCGTGCCAAAGCGGCACCAGTCCGTGCCCACACAGGTCTTCACCGTGCGCAGCCCCTTGGAATAGGCGTGGCCGGACACCATCCCGGCAGCGTTCAGATCGGCCCAGATTGCAGGCAGGTCTTCCTTCTTCACGCCCAGCAGATCGATCCGCTGTCCCCCGGTGACCTTGACCGCGGCATCGTATTTCTTCGCCGCCGCCGCGATGGCCAGCAACTCGTCCGGCGTGGTCATCCCGCCCCACATGCGCGGCATCACCGAATAGGTGCCGTCCTTCTGGATATTGGCGTGATTGCGCTCGTTCACGAAACGCGATTGCGCATCGTCCTGATAATCTAGCGGCCATTCGGCCAGCAGGTAGAAATTGATCGCCGGACGGCAGGTCGGGCAGCCATTGAGCGTCTTCCACCCCAGTTCCTGCCACACGGCGGGCTGGGTGCGCAGATCGCGCGCTTTGATCAGGCGGCGCACATCCTCATGCGTCAGATCGGTGCAGCCGCAGACCGGCTTTGCCCCGCCTGAATCGAAACTGTCGCCCAGCGTCACGGCGAGCAATTGTTCGACCAGCCCGGTGCAGGTGCCGCAGCTGGCAGAGGCCTTGGTCTGTGCGCGCAGGGTGTCGAGCGTGTCCGCTCCCGCACCGATGGCGTCCACGATCTGTCCCTTGCATACGCCGTTGCAGCCGCAGATCTCCGCTTCAGGCGGCAATGCTGCAACGGCTGCCAGAGGGTCCGCACCGGCAGCGCCACCCCCCTGGAATGCGGGGCCATAGATCAGCGTGTCGCGCATCTCCTCAATATCGGTTTGGTCCTTGATCAGGCCGAAGAACCAGTTGCCGTCCGCCGTGTCGCCATACATCACCGCGCCGATTAGTCGGTCGTCCTCGATCACCAACCGCTTGTAGATACTGCGCGCCGGATCGCGGAACACGATATCCTCGCGGGCCTCGCCATCGGCAAAATCGCCCGCGCTGAACAGGTCGCAGCCGGTAACCTTCAGCTTGGTCGAAAGCTCGCGCATGGCGAAGGCATCGTCCTCGCCGAGCAGCGTCTTCGCCAGCACCCGCGCCTGATCGTAGAGCGGAGCGACGAGGCCGAACAGATTGCCGTCGAATTCCACGCATTCGCCCACGGCGAAGATATCGGGATCGCTGGTGCGCATCTGCGCATCGACCGTGATCGCCTTGCCGCATGTCAGCCCGGCATCCGCGCCGATCTGCCCGGCAGGCCGGATGCCGACTGCCATGCAGACGATATCGGCGTCGAGCACAGTGCCGTCCTCCAGCACCACCCGTTCCACCTTGCCATCGCCCTCGATCCGCTGGGTCGAAGCCTTCAGCAGCACCTCGATCCCGCGCTTTTCGAGATCCTTCTTCAACAGATAACCGGCCGCCTCGTCGAGCTGGCGTTCCATCAGGTGCCCCATCAGGTGTAGGACGGTCACATCCATGCCGCGCAGCCGCAGGCCCGCCGCCGCTTCCAGCCCCAGCAGACCGCCGCCGATGACCACCGCCTTCGCGCCGGGTCGGGAAGATGCTGCGATCATGGCGTTGGTGTCTTCCAGATCGCGATAGGCGACCACGCCGGGCAGGTCGTGTCCCGGCAGCGGAATGATGAAGGGGGCAGAACCGGTCGCGATGATCAGCTTGTCGTAAGGCACTTCGCCCTTTTCCCCGACCACGACCTTGCGGCTGCGATCGATGGCGACGACCTTTTCGCCGAAGCGGCAGGTGACGCCGTGTTCGGCATACCAGCCATCGTCATGCGTCACGATTTCCTCGAACGCCTTCTCGCCCGAAAGGACGGGGGAGAGCATGATGCGGTTGTAATTGCCGCGCGGTTCGGCGTTGAACAGCGTGACCTCGAACGGCGCGCCCGCTTCGAACAGATGCTCCAGCACCCGTCCCGAAGCCATGCCTGCGCCGATGACGACCAGTTTTTCCATGCCTTGCGCTCCCTTACAGATACCATGCGGTGATGAAGGCGAGATCCTCGCCGCGATAAACCGGCAGGGCGACCATGCTGCGATAACCGGCCGGGAGCCCCGTTCCATTGCCGACGATGTGCGGCAGGCCGGAGCCGAGCACTTGCCCGACCGGCCCCTGCCATGCCGTGATGGTCACAATATCGACCGGCGGGTTCTGCCTGGCCCATAGCGGTCCCTCGCGCTCGCAAATGCCGTCGATCCGCACTGCCGCGCGGCGCGGACCGACACGTTCGGGGCGGCCGTCCCAGATTTCGAACCGGCGGGCGAGGGGGGTGTCGGCCCCAGTCAGCAGCGTGACGATGCGCGTGCGACCGTCCGGCGCCTGCACCGGAATGCCGAGGCCGTGCGTCAGCCCCGCTGCCATCGCACTCTCGCCGCGCACGAAGCCGTGGCGTGAACCGATCTGCCGCATCAGCACTGGCATTTGCGCAGACCAGACGCCGCCCGGCAGACCCTCGCCATGCGCGAACACGACATCCTGCGATGCTGTACCGAAATCTTCCGCTGCGCCGTAATAGCCGGCCTCCAGATGGAGGCGGTCGTCGCGGTCCTCCCACACCTCGATGGCTCCGATGTGCCCGGCGTCATCGCCGCACAGCACGACGAGAACGGCCTTAAGCGCGTCGTCTGCAAAAACGGGGATCGCGATTGCGCAGGTCAGCCCCGCCTCATGCGCAGCCACCGTCCGCTGGAAATAGGAACCGTCGAACTGGTCGAGCACGATGGGACATCCTTCGGCCCATGCCTTGCCCGGAAGTCCCTCGCCATGCGCAAACTGCGATTGCGAGGAGACGTCGGCGAAGGCTGCGAGCGGCCCGTAATCCCCGGCATCGAAGACGAGCGTCTCGCCTTCCGGCAGCCAGATTTCGGACGCCTTGATGAAGGACATCGCAGAGTCAGGCTGCGACATTCTGCGCCTCCTCTCCGGCAAGCTCGCGCCGGCTGTTTGCGCCGCGCAAGGCCTCGCCGATCAGGATCACCGCCGGTCCGCCGCGCAGGGCGGACCTTGCGGCGAGAGGCAGCAGGTCGAGCCGGGTGAAGAACTCGCGCTTCTCCGGCAGGCTGGCATTCTCGACCAGCGCCACGGGCGTATCGGGTGCAAGTCCCGCAGCAATCAGCCCGCGCGAGACGTGGCCTGCAGCGGCCTTTCCCATATAGACGGCGAGCGTCGCCTGCGGGTCGGCGAGCGCGGCCCAGTCCACGTCGGGCGCAGCGCCGCTCTTCGTATGCGCCGTGACAAGGGTCAGCCGTCGCGCCAGTCCGCGCAAGGTCAGCGACAGGCCGAGGTCCGCCGCACCCGCACTGGCTGCCGTGACGCCGGGGCAGACGGACACCGGAATGCCCGCCGCCCGGCACGCCTCAAGCTCTTCATTAGACCGCCCAAAGATCGACGGGTCGCCGCCCTTCAGCCGCACGACGCGCTTGCCTGTTCGCGCCGCTTCCACGATCAGCGCATCGATCGAGCGCTGATCCCTGGAATGCCGCCCCGACCGTTTGCCGACCGACACGCATTCGGCTTCCGGCCCGATCAACTCCAGAACACCGGGGCCGACCAGCGCATCGTAGAAGACGATGTCCGCACGCCGAAGCAACCGCTCCGCTTTCAGCGTCAGGAGATCAGGGTCTCCGGGTCCGCCCCCGACAAGCCAGACTGTCCCCGGGCGGAACTTGCTATCGTAATTGACCTTCACGACCCATCCCCACCTGAGGTCGGGCCATCCGACGCTTTCCCGCATATGAAACGCATTCCCAGTCTCCAGACGTGAACGCCAAACGCAAAAAAGCCGCTACGACGCATGATCCTAATGGATCGGTCGAGCGGCTGCATTGCCAACAAATTTAAGGTCTGATCGGACGGTCAGGCACCCGACACTGAGTGAATCCGATGACGTCGAGAAATGCCCGATCTTCTGCTGCAACGCAATAGAAAAATGGGTTGGATTGCAGGAAGTGCCTGCCGGTTGCGACAACACGACTGCCACTGTCGGAGATCAGAATAGGTGACCGCTTTCAGGTGCGCGCGCCGATTGCCGGAATGACTGGGAAGGGGGCGCAAAGCGGACGTTGATTTACCTTGCAATCCGAAGCCGCTGTTACGATTCCGAGTCCTGAAAAAGGCATCGAACCAATGCATTAGACGGCTTTTGAGGGCCTTCTGAGGGCTTTTTGACGAATACCAAATTTCTAATTGTTTGATAAGATGTGGAAAATTAGTTCGAATGTGATGCCTCTTATGCCACCACTTCTCTCGTAAAGCATTGGCTTTATGCCTTTTCGACGAGTTCGGTTCGAGCACGGCTCGAATTGTTCATAAACCCGTACACACACTCGTTCACAAGCGGGTGATGGGCGTTGCTGACC
>Ga0208450_1000333_pt1 | contig 27673 bp, 28 predicted proteins | sample MalvireepMed_908_FD_184249 | JGI IMG/M metagenome (GOLD analysis project Ga0208450, IMG submission 184249) | Marine viral communities from the Global Malaspina Expedition - Malaspina viral metaG DeepMed_908 (SPAdes) (version 2) | ecosystem: Environmental > Aquatic > Marine > Oceanic | place... | reverse complement strand
CGTGAACAGTGATTCTGGCGTCAGGGCAAAACTGTTCACCATCAGACCAGAATAGGTGTTCACGATGCGCCAGAATTAGTGTTCACCATCGGCCAGAATGGGTGTTCATGATCAGCCAGAATATGCAGCTGCGAACATGCGCTTGCTACGTAATCAAATGTGCTTCGCAATTGTCTTTCTACGCGAGCTGTTACGTTGTTTCACAACGAGCTTTTTACAGACGAATTATCAATTCGCTGTGGTGCTTGCGCTTCGCTTTCAGAACGTCAGTTTGAGTTAAAAGCATAATTTACGTTTTTTTGTGTACACCGTTTGTTGGACAATACATTTGCTCAAACGAAGTGTGTATTTCGCAAAAGTAAGACGTCGCTTTTGCTCCAATTCGTTTGAATTTCTAGTTGTCGCGACAACGATTTTTGTGCTGTAAAAGCCAAATAAGGTGAAAAAATAAAAGAGAAGGTAAGAGGATTTACGAAGTTAAGCTGCAATATCATTGTTGCTGAACGTTGCAGTCAATGAAATTGAAAATGCCACATTTTTCATTAACTTTCAATAGACCAGTTAACATTTGAAAATGAGGAAAAAGTGATGTTATTACTGAGTTTGAAATTATTCGGGCACTGCGCTGACGACGGTGGGGAGGCTATTGCGTCTGATTTTACCGATGATAATGAGACGGAGGCGTGCGGGGTAAATGAAGCCACTGGATTGCCTTTGGTTTCAAGCGGCCTTAAGGGTTGCCCAGGTATTATTGACGTCGAAGGAAACCCCAGAGGAACCGACGTGTCAGGCTTTTCTGATACAAGCCTCTTACATGATGATTGTTCAGTGGGTGGTGACTTAAGCTGCGGTATGGATATTCACTCTGATACCGTTTGGATATGCGATGGCTCACCCATGGATAGCTGTATTGATGATTTTGGATGTAGTGACTTATCTGGACTCGATAGCGATTGGTAGATGACTGCTTTTCAGACTGGTTTATTAGTGCTGTTGCTTCTCGTGGCTTTGGCTATCTCGCTAATACCCGCTATCGAACGGTTGATAGAAAAATATATTAAGACTGACGGGTAGTCAGCGCCCCTTATGTCCTCAAAAGTTTGCCCGTATAGTGCGGGCAATTTTTTATTTGAATGCTGGTTAGTCCAAAGTGAACGTTAACCGGAAATTTAGTTTCAAAAATATTGGCCCTGGTTAGTCATTAAATGTTCGATTTCTGCAAATTTCTCACTAAAATATTTTACCCCTTTTAAGTTTGCAAAACAGAGTAAAGTATTGATAATCTCATCGAAATAGTGGTACTAGTTCATGGAAGCTATTGAGTAGTATCCATATTGTAAAAACAAGGAATTTATAATGAAAACGATAATCACAATAATTGCATCAGTGATTTCTTTTAGTTCTATAGCCAATCAAGAACTTATAAGCGTTAGCCAGTTGAACAAAATTTCGACTTCTAGCTTTGAAGAAAGAGTAAAGAAATCAGACCCGCAAAATTATGTTAAAGCCTGCATCTCACAAATATCAAAGGAGCTGAAGAATGTAGCTGAGACAAAGAATCTCAAAGTTTTGGATGATAAAGAGTTAAACTTTGATTTTGCTAAGTGCACGCAATGGAAGTCTGGATTTTCAAGCTCTAGCATGACGGATAGTGAGTTGGTCAAGGATATCGTATTAAAGGATCTTTTGAATAAAGGTTTTTCGATTACGCAAAGTGGGAGTAAAGATCAGTACAAGATTAGTTGGTAAATTCTTAGTTAGCACAACTATCTGAACCGCATGTGCATATGAACTATTTTCTAAGATGGGACTGGCACTCATATTGATAAAATCAGCCGCTAGCTTGTAAATTTGAATGGCAACTGATGCTGTCTATTCGTATTAATTTATGAATATTTTATATTAAGAGAGGTGATAGTGCTCATCGCCCAGCTGATAGGTTTACGGGCGAACAGATCAATAACTACCGCCAGATACGCCCATCTATTGCCTGTCCAGATAAAGCTAACATCACCGCACCAAACTTCATTCGGCGCGGTTATGACGAACTGTCTATCCAACAGGTTCGGGATAGCAACATGCTCTTGTATTGCCTTCCTGTATGCATATTTAGGAAGCTGGCAGCTAACCAGGTTCATAGCTTTCATAAAGCGTCCTGCGCGATAACGCGTCAGGGTAATATCGTGCGATTCATCGTTCGTGATGATATCAGCAATGGTTCCGGCCCCTGCTGAACTACCATTCAGACGATATGCTTCACGGACAAGCCTGCGCAGCTTGATAGCCTCAGGGAACCCCTTTGAGGCCATCGACTCAAGCTCTTAGGGTGTCTACTACGCCATGTTGTTTCAGCTCAGTTAAAACCTTTTGCCAGAACTTAGCGCTTGCATTTTCGACAATGCACATGCCCATTCATTTGTGTATCCAATGCCGCACCAACGGTTATTTTCTTCGACATCTGCCTATCCTTAACTTTCCCCAGAGTAAATTGAGATAGTCAGTTAAACAAAATTAACTATAGTATCTCTCAAGTGTACACAACGACACTAGCTGCTAAAAAATGCTATTCGCCTGGAAGCTGAATCGACTTCGGAGAAAAAATTCGGTTAGGATTTCCTTTATCATCAAATCCTAATACAGCGTAAACCAACTCGCCTTTAGTTATAGGGCCTTCAAATAAGATGTTAATGAAGCAGCTATTAGGTGTAGAAGACTTTTTCTTGGTAATCATGATTATATTCTCAGGCTTGACTAGTAGCTGAGATAAATCTTCACATGGAGTACCTTGAATAACATAATTTTGTACTGAATATCGCTTTTTGTCTTTGATATAGTTTGCGAAAAGTTTAGTCGCGGGATCTGCCCAAACACTCGTCTGGACAATACATAACAACATAAAAAACATGATCTTTTTTATCATGGGAGAAGCTCTTAATATAAAAAATAGGATGTTAAACATTTTCCCTGTGTGGTCAAGGGTAAAAATAGTGTAAAAAACGTGCGCTATTGGTACGGAGCACCCCTCGGCTTTGCAAGGGGCGCGGGCTGATTAGGGCATATATGAGACTTCCAGATTTGTGCTACTCTGACTTTAGATCTAATACTTTAAGCTCTATTATGCGAGCCTTGCGCACCAGCCTATGGCTATTTTAACTCTTCGCTTTAACTCGTAGTGCGAATCGTAAAGCTGTTCGTTATCCTCGTTCGCATCAAACTCAACAGAATCATGATTGTAGTATTTGGGATAATTAGAGTTGTCCCACATATCATAAAGGTCGATACCGACTAGCTCTTCCATTTCGTAATCTAAATAGAGCACCTGAAAATCTTGAAAGCTCATCTTGTTAAGCATTTCGCAAAAGTATTCAGCATTGTCACTACTAACTATTAAAGGGTCAGGCCACATAGCTCCGCCATTACCGTTTGACTCGATGTAACTCTCATTAGCAGGCGTAATTGAAATAAAAGAGTCACCCGCGCTAATGTCCTGCTCTACGACACTAAGAAAATGTTCAAGCTCACTTTTCGAGAGATAATCTTCGAAGTGGGCAACGACTTCTGAATGAGCAGAATTTAGTTCTGTTACAGCTTGTTCCCAAGTAACATCTGGGGCCGACATGTGCTGCTGTGCCACTCGATTGAGCGCTTGCGTCAGTGTGATGTTTTCTAATTTTTTAAGCTTTTTCGCATCTTTTTTAGCGCGGGTGAGGGATATACCAGAAGGGAATGATGGCTCGTTAATATTCATAGCGTCAGCTCCAAAAATAGCGTTTTTTTAGACACGCCCACAGATCTAAACACGCCGATTTTGGTGTTTAACTATAAATAATTTGAGTTAGCTGATTGTCCAACGGGACTGCGCCTTGAGTGGGCGTGACAAGCGTATCAGGGAAGCTTTCTAGCATTGTCCAACAAAATGGTGAACTGTTTCAAGTGATTAACATTGATTCACAGAAAAAACGTTTCATCTTCTTAATCATTGGATTTCGTGTCGCTTAAGGAAATGTCTTACCTTCTAGCAATATTCACTGCTTGGGCAGCGTTGTAAATTTTTACGATCATATCGATGTCCTTATGACCCGTGAAAGCAGCGATCTGCAACACGCTATAACCTTCCTCCACCAATCGAGACACGCCTTCACGCCGCAGATCTCTGAGTTGAAGCCCAGTGATACGAGCATGACTTACAATTCGGGGGAACAGGGTCGTCCAATACTCCGTAGTTATGTTAAAAACTAAACCTGACTTTTCTTCACCACCTTTTAAAGACTTCAATATTTTGTAAGCAAGCTTTGTTAGAGGAACTTCTCTAGGCGCTTCCCTCGTTCCATTGCTGCCTGGACGAACATTTTTTCCGACTGCAATAGTAAAGCGGTGCCTGTTAAATTCAATATCCTCCCAACGTAAGGATAGAAGTTCAGATGCGCGTAGCGTCGTTTCAATATATAGAAGAATAAGGTAATCATATCTAACGCCACTTTTGTTTCGGTTGGAAAATTCCTTCGCAGAGCTAAGAAGTCTTCTAAGCTCGTTCCGGTCTTTAATTCTTCTGTTGCGAGACTTCGAGTCGGAAATTAATCCATTTTTCTTTAGCGTTGCGTAACTGCTCTCAAAGTGTGCTTCTAGCTGTTCGCTCTCAGTAGCTTTTGAAAACTTGTTCATTTCACGTAATTCTCTTAACGCCCGTTTCAACGAACTGATTTCGATACGAGTAGTTGACGAGCTGCACGTGGCGTTTCGCTCTTTACAGTATTGTTCTAGGGTCTCATAGCCGACGAAGCAGAGCGGATAATTGGCGAGTTGATATTTACAAATTGTACGCAGTGCATCCTGTGTTGTACTCGAAGCGGGTAACGGCATTGAGTTTGTATAGTCTAAATAGGCGTTGATAACGTCTTTAACTGACGATTTTGCGTCTAACTTAGGCTGGTGGTTTCTAAAAACGACTCGCTTTAGCTGAGTTTCTGAAAGCTCATTCACTTGGCCTATAGCTTGCTGGTATTGTCTCTCCATCACCACAAACATATTTGCTGCCCAAGCTTCTGCTTCCGCTCTGCTAGCGAAAGTTTTTGACTTGGACTTTACAATCGCATCTTTAGCGCGATTCTCGATAATTGCCTGGATACGGCCATTAGTTTTAACGCGGAATTTCTTATGCATATAACGTGATCTCATTAACTAAAAAAAAGAGATCACGTATTTTATACACCAAAAATCAAAAATTGTGCGGTAACCATTAAATCGGAAGGATTAGTTTGAAAACGATTACCGGAGGTTTGTTATTTGAACGATTTGTTTATTAAGTGAGCGTTCTTAATTTTTCAAAGCGACTTTGAATGTGCTCTGGTGTAATCGAGACGTACACATTCCACAGTATGTTTAAATCTTTATGCCCAGTTATTCGTGATGTCTCTTCTACTGACATTCCTGCTTCAATTAAACGACTAGCTCCTTCACGCCTAAGGTCATGATACCGTAAGTCTACTATTCCAAGTCGTTTACGAGCGCGTCGAAAACCAGCTGTGACGCTTCTAGAGTTATATGGAAATATACGCTCTTCTAACTTTGGTTGTTTAAGTATGATAGAGAGACTTTCCCCTAAAAGCGGTAATATCGAATTGTTGTTTTGTGAACCGCTAGGACTTTTCCGGTTTCTAACTAAAATATGGCGTTGCTCTACATTCAGGTCTTTCCATTTAAGCTCACAAAGTTCACCAATACGACAACACGTTAGTAAAGACATCATGAACATATCTGTGTAGGGGATCTCGTTACAGTGGTGATAAGACATTTTTTGAAATTCTTTGAGAAGCGCTGAATATTCATCAGCGCTGACTCGTCGGTTACGTCTATTTGACTTAGCAATTAGCTTTAAATCGTGAAGAGCGGGGTATGCGTTTATCACAGCACTGTCATCAGCGGCTACGTGAAACATTGACCTTGCAACTCGCAGTACCTTTCTTAAACAGCTCACATCTATAGATATTGTTTGTGAAGCAGTCTTTTTTCTGCGCTCAATACAAAAGTCAACGATGTCATTTGAATTCAATCTACTAGCAATTACCTTTGCGATAGGATAGCGGCATAGTTGATTCAGACTGTATCGCGCCGTTCGTCCTAAAGGCTTATCTGAGCCATCTTTGGCTTTAATATAATTTTGAATTAACTCTCCTACAGAGATATCGATGTAGGAATACGGCTCGTCTTTTGTATTATTTTCCACCTTATGAGCGGTTTCTTTCGCCCATTTGTTAGCCGCTGACTTAGTATTGAATGTTTTACTTTTAGAAAACGTAATAATGCCACTTTGCTTCTGCCTAACCCTTGCAGTATAGGAAACTCCATTTTTTCTCGTCCCCTTACTTATGGTAATATTAGCCATCTTGTTTGACCCATTGTAGAGGGTGCGCCAAAGCGGAAAATTATTCCACCATTTGGGCACCGCGTTCCCTTAATGGGGGCTAAAAACCGTGAAAAGTCCAATGCTTTTGGCATTGGTGATTATTTGAGGAATGCTGTAAGTGCCTGATATTAAAGTTTTAAATGAGAATTGTGTTAGGCCTGCTATCGACAGGCGTTTCTCTGTCGCTCCAATGCTGGATTGGACAGATCGCCATTGTCGTTACTTCTTACGCTTGTTGTCCAAGCATACGCTTTTGTATACCGAAATGGTGACCACAGGGGCGATTATCTATGGGAAGGGTGATTATTTAGGCTTTAATACAGAAGAGCACCCCGTCGCAGTGCAGCTTGGGGGAAGCGATCCTTCTGATATGGCCAAGTGCGCAGAATTATCTCAAGAGCGCGGTTATGATGAAGTAAACATTAATGTGGGTTGCCCAAGCGACAGAGTTAAGAATGGCAGCTTTGGCGCCTGTTTAATGGCGCAGCCAGACGTGGTAGCAAGCTGCGTTAAAGCCATGCAGTCTGCTGTTGATATTCCTGTAACCGTAAAATGTCGAATTGGTATCGATGACATGGATGAAGATGAAGACTTTGCTCGCTTCATTGATATTGTTGCTGATGCAGGCTGTAAAACGTTTATTGTGCATGCAAGAAAAGCGTGGCTTCAAGGGTTAAGCCCCAAGGAAAATCGTGAGGTACCGCCACTAAATTATCCCCGTGTTTATAATTTGAAAAAAACACGCCCCGACTTATCTATTAGCATTAATGGGGGAATTAAAACCCTAGATGATGTGAATACGCATTTATTGAATGTTGATGGTGTCATGATGGGACGTGAAGTTTATGCAAACCCCTATATTCTGGCAAATGTCGATAGCACAATAATGGGGGATGAAAGTGCACATGGCATTTCACGCCGAGAGGTTGTCATGCAGATGCAGCAATACATTGAAAGACAAGAAGATCCTTATTTTAAACCTTGGCATGCAGCGCGTCATATGCTTGGCTTATTCCAAGGCCAAGCGGGCGGGCGTATTTGGCGTCGATACTTAAGTCAGAACGGCACAGGTAAAAACCCAGATCCCAACTTGCTGATGAATGGGTTAGCAGAAGTTGAAAATGCCCAACGGGAGATTGATTTATACAACAAAGCAAAAGCCAATGCCTAGAGGTTGGTGAAAAACGCCAATTGGATGGTGAAATTGACTAAACTTTAATGTAGGCGATTATTTGAACACTTCGGTTTTTCAAATGATCTTTTATTATTTGTCTATTTTTCAATATCTTGCGATTTATTTTTGAAGTGGCACAGCTCTCGCAATAGTTAAATCAAAGCAATAGCAAAGTGCTGTTGCAGTGATTTAAATCGAGGGAAATTATGAAAACTTCACTAGTTACAGCTACTCTATTCGCCGCTACTTTGTTTACTTCAACAGCAAGTGCACAAGAGTCAGTCTTAGAATCGCTACTTACCAATTTGGTGGGACAAGCATTAAGTGCGTCAACCGTAGAAATTCAAAATGGCGTTAGTCAGTCCATTGCCAATGTGACCTATCATTTTGATTTGGATGATGAAGCAAGCACGGGTGGCGATGTTGAAATTATGGATATTGCCTCGGTGAGCCCTCAAGAAAGTAGCGCTCAAGAAAGTAGCGAAAAAGAAATAAACTAAACATACCCCATTGTTCAAGAAACGGCACCCTAAAAGGTGCCGTTTTTTTATGTCTGGTCTCATGGAACCTAGTTTTGCTGACGCTGCTAGCGCACCTTCAAGATTGGTCAAATTAACTAACGCTTTTGTCAAATTCGCCAAATCTGAGTTTTTTCCTAATTGTGCAAGGAGGATTAGACGCCCACTTTTTATAAAGTTCTTAAAATTCAAAGAGTTGAGGTTTTGGCATGTCTATTGACTGTACTTTATTAACAAGCGCACGTTTCAGTGCTCAAGATGAAAATGACAATCTCTACCATGGTCTTGCAGTGTTATAAGGGCCTAAGTGGACATCACTAACGTAACGGAGAATCACAATGGGTATGTTTTCACGCATAAACGACATCGTTCAAGCAAACTTAAATGCAATGCTAGATAAAGCGGAAGATCCTGAAAAAATTATTCGCATGATTATTCAGGAAATGGAAGAAACACTCGTGGAAGTGAGAAGTGATGCAGCGCGATTCATTGCTGAACAAAAAACCTTAAATCGTCAACTGCTTGCAGTGAACAAAGAGGTGAATAATTGGCAGCGTAAAGCACAACTTGCCATGGACAACGATAAAGAGTCGTTAGCGAAAGCCGCGCTTGTTGAAAAGCATAAATATGTCGATAAAGCGGCAGCGATAAACGAGCAGTTAACGCAGCTGTCAGAGAGTATTGAAAAGCTTCAAATAGATACGGCACGACTTAATGAAAAAATGCGTGAAGCGAAGCAGAAACAAAAAGCACTCATTACGCGCAAGCAAACCGTCTCTGCACGCTTAAAAGTAAAGACGTCGCAAAACAGCACGAAAATCGATGATGCAATGATGAGATTTGAGCACTATGAGCAGCGTATCGATCATTTAGAGGCGCAAGTTGAAGCCTATGACCTACCTGAAAAGACAGTGTCCTTGAACGAAGAGTTTGCCGATTTAGAGCGTGATGAAACAATTGAAAATGAGTTGGCTGAGTTGAAAAAAAGCAAAGTTGCCTAGTTATTAGCAAATGGCAAAAGCATAACGGCTGCGTGGCAGCAGCCTATATAACCTAGGTAAAAATAGTGGAGAATATGATGAAAATGCCTACTGAAAAACGAATTTACAGAGATTTAGACGCTGCGGTGATATCCGGTGTTTGTGCTGGTGTCGCTCGCTATTTAGATGTAGATACATTATGGGTGCGAGTAGCGGCGGCTGCGGCGTTAATCTTCGTGCCTTTCATTGCGTTAGTTGCATACTTCGCTGCCGTGGTGCTTTTACCTAGGATAGCCTAATGAAAAACTTCTTAATTGCATTGGTTATAGCCATTGTCATTGTTAACTGCTTAGGAAGTGTGATGCATGATTTTCTTGGCATTCACTTAAATATGGCCAACGAGTCATTAGACATGTGGGAAGCAATGGCGTTACTGACAACCGTTGGTGTAGTCATTGTGGTAGTGGGGTTTGTAGTCGCTGTTAGTGTCATCGGCACCTTGTTTTTAACCATAGGCGCTGCGTTCTTAGCGTTACTAGCATTGGGCGTGGGCGCATTCTGGCCTATTATTGTTCTGGCGCTACTCATTTACGCCTTTAAAGACAAAAAACGGCCAAACTCAAGAATTAATCAACCTTTATAGTCACCATAAACTGTTTTAAGTTGTATTCATGAGTGAAAAAATGGTGTTATAGCACCCAGCGTCATAAAGATTTAGTATTTCTGTAGTAACGTAAATTTTAGCATAACGCCGGTTTTCACCGGCTTTATGCATTTTGAAAAGGAAGGTTGGCATAAGCATGAGACAATCAATAAACTCAAAATGGATTGCCCTAATTGTTGTGGCTGTGTTTTTGTTGTTCTGGTTAATTGGATGGTACTGGAGCTTTGCCCCTGCTACTTATGATGTTAATAAACGTGTAGCGCAACAAACATCGGTGGCCAACCCCGCAAATATTGCTGGATATACCCTTACTTCAACAATGATTGAAGTGTCTGAAACACTGTTAGATAAACCCGGCGGTTACCTGTCTAACGATGTTATACCTCCCGGTGTGTTCTTAGACAATATGCCTTCGTTTGAGTTTGGTGTATTAGAAATGATCCGCGACCTTGCCCTTTCCATGCGAAAAGATTTCAGCCGCTCCCAATCTCAATCAATTGAGAACCCTTATTTAACGAAAGCCCACCCTAAATTCAATATGGATCACAGAAGTTGGATGTTTCCTTCTTCTGAATCCAGTTATCGCGATGGAATTACGCTTTTAAAACAATACCGCGATGCCTTAGCCGACCCACAAAACGGGGACAGCCAGTTCTATACTCGGGCCGATAACTTACGAGAATGGTTAAAACAAGTGGAAAAACGGTTAGGTAGCTATTCACAGCGCTTAAGTGCAAGCGTAGGTTCTGCTAGACTGAACACCGATTTGGCGGGTGAAGCGAAAGCTAAACAGTCTACCTACAATGGGCAGCAACGTGTGGTGAAAACAAGCTGGTGGAAATTAGACAATAATTTCTATGAAGCGCGCGGTGCCACGTGGGCTTTGCTACACTTTTTAAAAGCAGCTGAAATTGAGTTTGCTGACGTTCTTGAAGATAAGAATGCATTAGTCAGCCTTCAACAAATTATTCGCGAATTGGAAGCCACACAACAAACCGTGTATAGCCCTATGATTCTAAATGGCAGTGGTTTTGGTATGTTAGCTAATCACTCGTTAGTAATGGCAAACTATATTTCTCGTGCAAATGCCGCTTTAATCGAACTTTCAGAACTATTAAATCAAGGATAATCCATGAAAAAGGGTCTTTTCGCAGCCGCTCTAGGCTGTGCGCTGTTCTCGGTCAATTCGCAAGCTGACACTATCGCGGGTGTTTACGCTGGTGCGCAGGCGTGGCAAACAGATACATCAGGTGGCTTTGCCGACAGTTCATCAACGGCCGACTTTAACTTTAGCGATGAAACAAATACGTCTTTGTATATTGCATTTGAACATCCTCTTCCCCTAGTCCCTAACATTAAAGTGGGCCACACGACTTTAGACAACAACGGTACTACAACATTAGATGCTAACTTCACCTTTGATGGTGAGCTGTATACGGCAAACAGTGAAGTAGATACAGTGATAGAGCTTGATGCCACGGATCTTATTCTTTACTACGAACTTTTCGACAATGACCTCATTAGCTTTGATGTAGGACTAAATGCGAAATACATTGATGGCGCTTTCTTTGTTGAAGATACCGATAGTGATACTCAAAGTTCGGGTGACTTTACGGGCGTAGTGCCTATGGTGTACTCGAAGGTTCAAGTAGGCTTGCCGTTTACTGGGCTAGCGGCGTACGCAGAAGGCAGCTATTTGTCGTTTGATGATCACGAGCTTAGCGATTATCAGGTAGCCGTCACCTATTCTTTTATTGAAAGTATTGCCATTGATATGACAGTGCAAGTGGGTTACCGAAATGTCACTGTGGATATTGAAGATTTAGATGATATCTACGCTGATATGGAGTTTGACGGCGTATTTGCTGGCCTAGAGCTGCATTTTTAGGGCGTCACCTTTCTAAATTTAAGCCTTTTTCTAAAGCACCTTTTGTTATTAAAAGGTGCTTTTTTATTTCTTAATCACTTTAGGTAATAAAAAAGTTTCATTTATTCTTTTCTCTTCTTGAATAAAGTCGTTAGCCTTATGCCATCAAATTAAGGCTAGTGAATTATGTCTCAGAAACCGAATCAACAATCTGTCCCTGGTGCCATCTTAAATGAGCAGCAGTGGAATGCGATAACCCAAGCAATAAGTGGTTTAAATCGCGATCAATTAACCTGGGTGAGTGGATATGCAGCTGGTATGGCTGCGGCGCAAGGTTCAGCCGTTGCGCCTGCGATTACTGCACCAGAAAGCGCTGCGCCAGCGGCGACCCTAACGATTTTGTATGGCTCTCAAACCGGAAATGCTAAAGGGTTAGCGCAGCAGTTTCAGGCGAAAGCTGAAGAAGCTGGCTATAACAGCAAGCTGGTTAGCATGGCAGACTACAAACCCCGCCAGTTGAAATCAGAAACTCACGTGGCGCTTTTTGTGAGCACGCATGGTGAAGGTGATGCGCCAGATGACGCCATCGAACTGCATGAGTTTGTCAGCGGCAAAAAAGCCCCCAAACTGTCTAACACCAAATATGCGGTTCTAGGCTTAGGTGATAGCAGCTACGAATTTTTCTGCCAAACAGGCAAAGATTTTGACGAACGCTTAGGCAAACTTGGTGCAAAGGCGCTGGTTGAACGAGCAGATCTTGACGTTGATTATGAAGCACAAGCCGAAGCTTGGATTTCTAAACTCATTGAAGCGTTAAAAGAGGATTTTACTGCCGCTCCTCCAGCGGCTGTTGCCGCCCAGACTGGCGCTGCCGTTCAAGGAGCTCCAGCACAAACATACTCGAAAAAAGCGCCTTACACAGCTACGCTTCTTGATTCGCAGAAAATAACAGGGCGAGACTCTGTTAAAGATATTCGACATATCGAAATTAGCCTTGAAGGTTCAGGCATTCAATATCAAGCCGGTGATGCACTGGGTGTATGGTTTAAGAATGCACCAAAACTGGTAGACGAATTCATTAGTGTGCTGTCTCTTGATGGTGACGCAGAGGTGACGGTGGGCGATGAAAAAATGCGCTTGCGAGAAGCGTTAACCCACAAGTTGGAATTAACACTGAGTTATCCTACTTTTGTAAAAGCGTACCAAGCGGCCACAGGATCAACGTCGTTAGCCACGTTAATGGAAGATAAAGCGCAGTTACGTACGTATATGGCGCAGCGCCAAATTATCGATATTGTGCGAGAGCACCCTGGAAAAATATCAGAACAAACCTTAGTAGAGGCCTTACGCCCACTTACGCCAAGATTGTATTCTATTGCTTCTAGTCAAAGCGAAGTTGAAGAAGAGGTTCATCTTACCGTTGCCCATGTGGATTACGAAGCGTTTGGCCATCGCCATCAAGGCGGAGCGTCAGGCTTCTTGTGTGAATATTTAGAAGAAAACGGCGAAGTGGATGTGTTTATTGAACCCAACAATAACTTCCGCCTGCCTGAAGATCCTAATACACCTGTCATTATGGTGGGTCCAGGAACCGGTATTGCTCCTTTCCGTTCATTTATGCAAGAGCGTGATGCTCAAGGCGCGGAAGGTAAAAATTGGTTATTTTTTGGTAACCCCAACTTTACTCAAGACTTCCTGTATCAAGTAGAGTGGCAAGGTTACGTTAAAGACGGTTTGCTTGACAAAATCACCCTCGCATTTTCACGTGATCAAGAAGAAAAGATCTACGTACAGCACCGATTACTTGAGCAGGGTAAAGCGGTATATGAATGGCTTGAACAAGGCGCTCATTTTTATGTGTGTGGTGATGCAACGCATATGGCTAAAGATGTTGAAAATGCGCTTATTAGCATTGTACAAGAGCACGGCAATAAGTCAGAAGCTGACGCGAAAGCCTATATCGTCGAGTTACGCAAAGCAAAACGTTATCAGAAGGACGTCTATTAATGAGCAATGAAAAATCTCCCTTTATCGTTGAGGGCAAACTTGCTGACAACGAACGCTTAAAGCGCGAAAGTAACAATTTACGAGGCACTATTGAGGCAGATCTTAAAGACGATCTCACTGGTGGTTTTACGGCTGATAATTTCCAGCTAATTCGATTCCACGGTATGTATCAACAAGACGACCGCGATATTCGTGCAGAGCGTAGCAAGCAAAAATTAGAGCCACTGCACAATGTGATGCTTCGTGCTCGTTTGCCTGGCGGTATTATTTTGCCCGAGCAATGGCTTGCTATTGATAAATTTGCTGAAGAGCAAACCATTTATGGCAGTATTCGCTTAACTACCCGACAAACTTTTCAGTTTCACGGTGTGCTTAAGCCGAAAATTAAATTAATGCACCAAACACTCAACAAGGTGGGCATTGACTCGATAGCAACCGCCGGCGACGTTAACCGAAATGTGTTGTGTACGTCGAATCCCGTTGAGTCTGAACTGCATGTGGAAGCCTATGAATGGGCGAAAAAAATCAGTGAACATTTACTCCCTAAAACCCGTGCCTACGCAGAGATCTGGCTTGACGGTGAAAAAGTAGAGACCACTGAGAAGCCTGTAGAGCCGATATTGGGTGATAACTATCTACCTCGTAAGTTTAAAACGACGGTGGTTATTCCGCCACAAAACGACGTAGATGTGCATGCAAACGATCTGAACTTTGTGGCCATTGCAGAAGCGGGCAAGTTAATTGGTTTTAATGTATTAGTGGGTGGTGGCTTAGCGATGACCCACGGCGACCAATCTACCTTTCCTCGCAAAGCGTCAGATTTTGGGTTTATTTCACTAAAAGATACCCTTGCGGTAGCTGAAGCCGTAGTGACTACCCAACGAGATTGGGGTAACCGCGTAAACCGTAAGAATGCGAAGACCAAATATACGCTAGAACGTGTGGGCGTAGATAACTTTAAGGCTGAAGTTGAAAAGCGTGCAGGCGTGACGTTTGCTGAGAGCCGCCCTTACGAGTTTACCGAACGTGGAGATCGCTTTGGATGGGTTGAAGGTATTGACGGTAAATTCCATTTAACCGTCTTTATTGAAAATGGGCGTATTCTCGATTATCCAGGCAAGACCTTAAAAACAGGCTGTGCCGAGATTGCTAAAATACACAAAGGTGATTTTCGTTTAACGGCGAATCAAAACCTTATCATTGCTGGTGTCGCGCCAGAAAATAAAGCGCAAATTGAAGCCTTAGCGAAAGAGCACGGTTTAATTGCGCCGGAAATTTCCAATCAACGCCTAGATTCAATGGCTTGTGTTGCATTACCCACATGCCCATTGGCAATGGCCGAAGCTGAGCGCTATTTACCCGATGCGGTGACCGAGCTTGAAGGCATTCTGAATAAGCATGGTTTGGCGCAGGACAGTATCATCTTCAGGGTTACAGGGTGTCCTAACGGCTGTGGTCGCGCCATGTTGGCTGAAGTAGGGCTTGTCGGTAAAGGGCCGGGTAAATACAACTTCCATATTGGTGGAAACCGAGAAGGTACCCGTATTCCAAAAATGTACCGTGAGAATATCAGCGAGCAAGAAATCATGAATGAGCTTGACTCGTTAATTGGACAGTGGGCAAAAGAGCGCAATGAAAACGAGGCATTTGGTGATTTTGTTATTCGCAAAGACATCATCGCGCCTGTTGTAGATTCCGCACGAGACTTTTATGACTAATTCAACACTTAGCGACATTACGCCGTTGACCCTCGATATTAGTAAAGAAGCGCTTGCTGATATTAACGAAGCATTAGAAGCAATGGATGCTCAAGCTCGTGTAGCTTGGGCGCTGGAAAACCTACCGGCTAATCACATTGTTTCTTCCAGCTTTGGTGCACAGTCTGCTGTTATGTTGCATATGTTGACGCAAGCTCAACCCAATATACCTGTGGTGTTAACCGACACGGGCTATTTGTTTCCTGAAACCTATGGCTTTATTGATGAGCTTACCGAGAAGTTAGACTTAAATTTACATGTGTACCGTGCCAAGCTATCTGCAGCTTGGCAGGAAGCTCGATTTGGTCGATTGTGGGAAAAAGGTATAGAGGGCATAGAGAAGTACAACCAGATGAACAAGGTTGAACCTATGCAGCGTGCGCTAGGCGAATTGAAAGCTGGAACCTGGTTCGCGGGGTTACGTCGAAGCCAATCCGACACACGAGGCAAGCTTCCGGTACTTCAAAAAGTGGGTAATCAGTTTAAGCTTTATCCCATCATTGATTGGAGTAATAAGGATTTACATTATTACTTAAAAGAGCACAACTTACCGTATCATCCACTTTGGGAACAAGGCTACGTGTCTATTGGCGATTGGCACACAACGCAGTCTTTACAAGAAGGCATGAATGAGCAAGATACCCGCTTTTTTGGATTAAAAAGAGAGTGTGGCTTACATGAATTTGGTGATGGAATTTAGCGGTTTCTTCGCCTTAGTAAGCATACGAGAGCGACGGTTTATTCGGTAACAATAAAGACGTTGCTCAGTCGCTCTTTAAGTGCCGGTAAGTAGGCAGAGTTTTCCTTTCTAGATACAAGCTTCGCAAGTTCACTGCCCACCGCAGTGAACTTATAATACACCAACGCTACCCCAGAACGATTGGCTTCTAAGGTAAAGCTTTCATTGCCACATCGCCAAAATATTTGCTGGCCTTGTTCATATTCCCCGCTTTCTATTTCGCTAGCATACAACAATTTCATATCTTGAAGCGCCAATAGGTCAGGGTAGGAAAGTCCCATTTTTGCGAGATTAATTTGTTGAGGGGCTGAGGGACCAAGAAACGACAATACGCCTCTACGTTTATGATAGCCAACTAAAATACGTGGAACATTGTCGTGCTGACGTCGGCAAGCCATACTCACGGCCTTACTGAATATTTGCGCGTCGCGATGGGTCAGCGATTTCAACAGTTGCAAACTGCGTAACGAAAAGCTTCCGGGCTTACTCACTTCCACGGCAAAAATTCTACCCCATAATTCTTGCATGGGCTGGCTATATATCTCTTCTGCCATAGAACTAAAAGCAAAAAACCAATCAGGGTCAAGACTATCGCTTTGAGATTCGGTAATCGCCACATTTAGTGCTATATTTAAAACGGCCTGTAAATTTGCTGCCTTTTGTATTTCTAATATTTGTTTTCTTCGTTCTAGCGCCTGTTTTTCACGCTTTGGATCGAGCGTAGACATAGATGGTGAAATACCTACGCGAGAGAACCAGGACAAAATTTTACGACGTACAGGGCTGACGTTGGCAGAGTGATGAGTCGGCTTAGCCGTTTTTTCTTTTTCACCCGTTGGCTCAGACGTTTTGCTATTTTCGGGTTTTGTAACCTGTGAGGCATAAGGATCTGGGGTAATTTTCATATTTTACAGTGATAAAGCCTAATAGCGAAAACTAAGGTAGACACTATTGCACCCTAGATATGATTAATCAATGGGTGTGATACAGCGCAGATTCCGCAAAATCGCAGCGGTATATAATGGTAGTGAGGGTTAGAGCAGTTATGTCGGCAACGGATTACGATAACGACGAATTAATCTTTTTAGATGACGATGACGCCAGTGGCCTAGAGCCTCAGGTTTATAAACAATGGAATATATTGATAGTCGATGATGACGAAGAGATACATACCGTCACGCGACTCGCATTATCAGATCTCATCGTCAATGATAGAAAGCTAAACTTTCTTCATGCTTATTCTGGTAACGAAGCCAAGCAGTTACTACAAGACTATGGCAAAAGTATTGCTATTATCCTTCTTGACGTTGTCATGGAAACTGACGACGCCGGCTTTCATGTAGTGAAATACATAAGAGAGGAAATGGAGCTCTTTGAGCCGCGTATTATCTTACGTACCGGCCAGCCCGGGTATGCGCCCGAAGAAGAAGTCATTAAGCTTTACGACATTAACGATTATAAAACAAAAACCGAACTCACTCGCGGCAAGCTTCTCACTACCGTTATCTCATCGTTACGTTCTTACCAACAGATAATGACCATTAATCAAAATCGATTGGGGTTAGAGAAAATTATCTCTTCATCGTCTAACTTGTTTGAAGAGCATTCGGTGAAAGGATTCTGCGAAGGGGTAGTGACGCAAATTAGTTCGCTTATCGGTTTAGAAGCCGATGGCTTACTGTGTGCACGAGCCGGCGCCGTGCTTGATAAAGACGACAATGGCGTTTATGTGTTAGGGGCGGCCGGCGAATATGCGCCATTAATTAATGAACATATCGATAACGTAAAGAATAAAAATATTGTTGAGCAAATCAATCGCTGTTTGCGACTGAAACAGCATATTTTCGAAGCAGACTCATCGGTGCTCTACATCAACCGTGCCGGGTTTGAAGCCGCTGTTTATGTTCACATGGCGCGTCAAATTCATGAGTTAGATAAGAATCTATTAGAAGTGTTTCTATCGAGCATTTCTGTAGGGTATGAAAACGTAAACTTATTTCACGAACTTAGAAATGCGGCTTTTAGAGACTGGTTGACCCGCCTGCCTAACCGAAATGAATTTATTAACATGCTGGATAAACCGCATTTGTATGCCGGAACAGACTACGCCGTGGCGCTTGTTGATGTGAATCATTTTTCTGATATTAATGATGGCTTAGGGCAAGAAGCAGGGAATGATTTGCTAAGGGCTATTAGTGAGCGTTTTCAGGATAACTTTAGCGAAAAGGTGAGACGAGGGCGAATTGGGGCCGATGTGTTTGGGCTGATTGGGCCAGCTAAAGAGGTTAACCCAGACACAATCAAAACCTTGTTTCAATCTTCCTTCAAGGTGAGTGATCATACTTTACCCGTCAGCGTGACCATTGGTTTTTGTCAATTAGATGATAAACCGAATGTGGGCATCGAAATATTAAAACGCACCAATATTGCCCTTAACCGCGCTAAAAAGAACCTTTCTGACAACTACGAATACTACGCTAAAGATATTGAAGACCAAACCACTTGGCGATTAGACATGATTCGTCGCTTGCGTAGTGATTTTATGGAAAGAAAACTTGAGCTATGGTTCCAGCCTCAAGTTGACTTGCTCAGTGAAAAAGTCGTCGGTATGGAAGGTTTGTTGCGTTGGCCTGATGGCAATAATGGCTATATTTCACCTGCCGTCTTTATTCCCTTAGCAGAATATTCGGGTCTCATTGTCGATATTGGCCAGTGGGTACTGGAAGAGTCATGTCGACGATTGAAAAGTTTAAACGAGTCAGGGTTTGACAATTTGCGGGTAGCCGTAAATATCTCTATTCCGCAGTTTCGAGATAGATATTTTGTCGACAAAGTCAAAGATGCGCTAAAGGCATCAAATTGCGATCCTAGTTTCCTTGAACTAGAAATTACAGAAAGTGTCGTGATGGACGAACCGCAAATTGTTATTGATGCGCTTAGTACGCTGAAGGCGCACGGTGTAGCGATTGCCATCGATGATTTCGGTACGGGCTTTTCTTCTATGAGCTACCTGCAAAAGTTACCTTTAGACCGGCTTAAAGTAGATCGTTCGTTTGTGAAGGATATCCAGCCAGGACAAAGTGCTGTTTTGGCGGAGACGATTGTTACCTTAGGAAACAAGCTTGGGCTATTAACCATTGCTGAAGGCGTAGAAACCCGAGAACAGGCCAGCTATATGATTAAGCTGGGCTGTGATGAAGCACAAGGCTATCTGTACGCTAAACCTATGCCTTTTGACGAGCTACTTGATTTCCTGCAACACGCCAAAAATTAATGCTTGAGCGCGTTGAGGTGCTTGACCACCTTGGGGAGATATTGGCTTTCAAACCACGCATTCTTTGCTAGCCAACGGTTGTTTCGCCCAGATGGGTGGGGGAGGGGAATAATCCCTTCTTCAAAATTAGCGTTATTTAATGCGTCTGTAAGGGTTTTAAATTGAGGGAGATAGTATTGCTGAGCATACCTTCCCACCAACAAAATTGTGCTAGGTTGAATCTCTTCTAATAGGGTTTTGTGCCAGGTAGGAGCACACTCTGGACGAGGAGGGGCATCGGCTCCGTTCTTGTATCCTGGAAAGCAAAACCCCATGGGCATAATGGATATCACACTGGGGTTGTAAAATTCTTCTTCTGACATGTTTAACCAGCCTCTTAAACGCTTGCCGCTATTATCGTTAAAGGCTTGGTGAGTATTGTGTGCCATTAGGCCAGGCGCTTGACCAATCAGCACAAGCTTGGAGTGTCCTAACGAAAAGATGGGACGTGGCGGGTGAGGCAAATAGGGCTTACATAAAGTACAGTTTGCTGCTTGCTGAACAAGAGAATCTAAATTTTTTTGAGTCACGTTGAAAAATTACTCCGCTGTCATACTTTTGTCATATTACTATGATCCACATTGACTAATTTATGTATATACATTATAGTAACAATTAACAGTGATGAACTGTAACACAGGAGAAAAACCATGCGTAAAGTAGTACTAGGATTAGCCTTATTATCCACTTTTGGTATTGCGCATGCGGGATCTGATGACAATCAGCTTTTCGATTGTATGGACGCTAAATCGTTCGAAATGAATAACCAATGTATGGCTGACAAAATTAGCAGCAACATTCGTTTCCGTGATGCACAACAAAAAATGGTAAATGTAGCAAGCGAAAGTCTTGGAGACTATGCTATTGCCACTATGACATTTGACCAAGAGAAGATGCACATCGATATCGTAGCTCATAGAGAAGCGCTTTCAGCGCAAAATACATTAGCAGCGAACCGAAACTAATCTCAATAAAAAACCGACACCTAGTGTCGGTTTTTTTTCCTCTAAAATTTCTCTTTTTAGAATATCCGATTTAATCCGTTAATCGCAGCCACTCGATATGCTTCAGCCATTGTAGGGTAGTTGAAAGTGGTATTCACAAAGTAATCAATGGTATTTCCTTCCCCGGTTTGTTGCATAATCGCCTGTCCGATATGAACAATTTCGGAAGCACGCTCTCCGAAGCAGTGGATACCCAGCACTTCCTTCGTCTCTCTATGGAAGAGAATTTTTAAACTGCCTACTTGCGTTGAGGCAATTTGCGCTCTTGCCAAGTGCTTAAATTGAGCGCGGCCTACTTCATATGGAATTTTAGCGGCAGTGAGCTCTTGTTCCGTTTTTCCCACAGAACTGATTTCGGGGATGGTATAAATACCGGTAGGGATGTCAGCCACAAGCTCGGCGTGAGTTTTGCCTTCTAACATGGCTTCTGCTGCAAAGCGACCTTGATTATAGGCGGCGGAAGCCAAGCTTGGATAGCCAATGACATCACCAACTGCATACACATTGTCTACTTCAGTTTGGTAGTTTTCATTAACGCTGAGTTGACCACGCCCATCGGCTTTTAAACCTATATTTTGTAATCCCAACGTGTCGGTGTTACCGGTTCTTCCGTTTGCAAACAATAAGCAATCGGCTCGCATACGTTTACCGGATTCTAAATTTAATATTACTGAATCGTCAGTAGCTTCAACCGACTTGTACGTTTCATTGTGACGGATAAGCACACCGTTGTTCCACAAGTGGTAGCTTAGGGCATCAGATATCTCTGTATCAAGGAAAGAAAGTAAGCGATCACGCATGTTCACCAAATCAACCTTCACACCCAGACCTCTAAAAATACTGGCATACTCAGAACCAATGACCCCTGCACCATAAATGATGATGGACTTAGGATCGTGATCTAAGGATAAGATGGTGTCTGAGTTGTATATTCTAGGGTGTGTAAAGTCAATATCGCTAGGCGTATAAGGGCGAGAGCCTGTGGCAATGGCGATCTGCGCCGCTGTAACGGTATCTTTTGAGCCATCTTGACGCGTTATTTCAAGGGTATGAGCATCAACGAAACTTGCTTCACCATGAAATAAGGTTACCCTGTTTCTATCGTAAAACGAGGCGCGCAGTCGAGTCTGACTTTTTACTACACCGCTGGCGTGATGCATGATTTCTGAAAAGGTAAGACTACGGCTAAGGTGGTTGTCAGCAAATAAAGGAGAGCTATTGTATTCGATGAGCCGGCTGACGGAATGACGTAACGCTTTAGAAGGAATAGTACCCCAATGTGTGCACCCGCCGCCAACGGCTTCGTATCGTTCAACAACGGCAACCTTTTTGCCGGCTTTTGCTAGCTGCATTGCTACGCCTTCACCGCCAGGACCTGTTCCTATTACAATGGCATCGTAATGAAATGAAGAGGGGGTTGTCGCCTTTTTCTGCTTTGCCGCCATAGCTGCTTCCTATTCTTAAAATCGTCTAACTAACTGTAAATAAACACTACCTAGTGTGGACTACGTTACCCGCTTTGTAATTTCAACTCTAGTCGCAAATGCCAAATAAACAAAAAAGCCCATATAAAGTGATTTACATGGGCTCCTTAAAAGACGAAGTAATAGAATGATGGGGAAAATAGCTACACGGGTTGCAACGAAAGGCTTTGCAGGTGCAGCCATTTCTGTTTCTGCAACGCGAACGCATGCTTAAGCTCTTTATATTTATAGGTAAGTTCGAGCCCCTCAATACTGCGTTTAATGGTTTTCTGCTTAAGCCGCATTAAACGTTTTTTAGTTGCATAATAGTCTGACATTTTTTGCATCAACAAATCATATTCAGCTTGAATTGTATGCATTACCTCTTCAGCATTTGGTAATAGCGAGGCTTTTTCACTGGCTCGTTGCAATTGCATTGCAGCCCGTGCTTTTTCTATTCTTTCTTCAGGCACCTTACGTAAATTATGGGTAAGCCCTAAGTAAGAAAGTCCTCTAATTAACCACTTTGTAGGATCGAATTGATACCAACGAATACCGTTTCGGTAATCGTACTCAAAAATGTGATGATAGTTGTGATAACCCTCACCAAAGGTGAAGAACGCTAAAACGCCGTTATCACGGGCTGAATTTTTATCCGTATACGGCTGACTTCCCCAGAAATGCGCAAGGGAGTTGATAAAGAAAGTCACGTGATGCACTAATACTAATCGAAGTACACCTGCAATAAGTACCATGCCCAATACATCACCGTTTAACCAACCTAATAAGGCGGTTATGCCGAAGTTTGCGGCTAATACAATAGGCAAATAATAATTGTGCTGCCACATCACGACTTTGTCTTTTTGCAAGTCTTTACAGTTACCATAATCGTCGTAACGTTTGGCTTGATATTCGCGAAGCATCCAACCTATATGTGCAAACCATAGGCCTTTTTTCGCTGAATAAGGGTCATTATCATTGTCATCCACATGACGATGATGCACGCGGTGATCGGAAGACCAATGCAAGATACTATTTTGAAGCGCCATAGCGCCCCCGATTGCTAATATTATTCTAACAACAATATTTGCATCATAGGTTTTGTGAGACCAAAGACGGTGATATCCCGCGGTAATCGACATTCCCGTGAAATAGAACAAGAAAATAGCAGTACCAATTTCTGCCCAATCAATTCCGTGGTGTGCAATCCATACAGGTACACCAATGCACGCAATTGCACCGGTAATGAGAAATACCAATACATTGGTTAAGATAAGGGGTGGTTTATTCATGATTTACAACTCAGCTTACAACTGTGCGCCAATTTATCGTTTTATTCAATGTCAGGCAAGTAAAACCCTTATAAGTTCTGCTGACATCTGTAAACTCTAAGTGTAGTTTACGCGAAGCGTTAATGGGGCTTAATTTGAGCAAATGCTCATCAGTAGCCTGTTAGATAAGGAAATTTCGCCAATTTAATCGCCTAATTTCGGCTCTACTTAGGCGTTAAGTTGCGTTAAACTATGTCTCTCTAATTAATTGGGGCTTCCGTGAGTCGTCAAGAACAAAAGTTAAAAACTCGCCAAAACATTATTCACGCCGCATTTTCGCTGTTGGATGAAAATCGCAGTTTATCCGCCATTAGTTTGCGTGAAGTGGCGAGAGAAGCAGGTATTGCACCTACCTCATTTTATCGTCATTTTAAGGATATGGATGAGCTGGGTTTAACGCTGGTTGACGAAGCGGGTTTAGCTTTGCGTCAGCTTATGCGTCAGGCTAGGCGACGCATTGCGTCGGGTGGAGGCGTCATTAACACGTCAGTTGAAACCTTTATGGAATTCATTGCCGCTAACAAAAATGTTTTTCGTTTGTTGTTGAGGGAGCATACCGGTACGTCAAGCGCTTATCGGCTGGCGGTGTTTAGAGAGATTCAACATTTCGTGGAAGAGCTCACCGATTATATTATTGAGCGGCAGGGTGTCGAATACCGTATTGCACAATTACAAGCTGACGCCATGGTTAGGCTGGTATTTAGTGCAGGTGCCGAAGCGCTAGAGGCCGACACAAAACTACGATTAGAAATTGGTGAAAGAGTTAAGGCCCAGTTGCGTTTTGTACAAATGGGCGCAACAACTCAGTCGTTTAAATAAAGCGTATTGCTAGTCTATTAGCACCATCAGCGCTATTCACCCCTTCCTGGTTAATAACACGCCAGCCTCAATATGATGCGTAAAAGGAAACTGGTCGAATAACGCTGATTCCGCGATATCGTGTGTTTCGCAAAGGTGGGTTAAATTTTCGGCCAAGGTTTCAGGGTTGCAGGAGATGTAGATAATATTTTCGTAATCTTGGATCATTTTAAGAGAATCTAGATCTAAGCCTGCTCTTGGAGGGTCGACCAACACGGTGGTGAAGTTGTAGGCAGATAGGTCAATCCCTTCAAGGCGGCTAAACGTACGCTCACCTTTCATCGCTTCAGTAAATTCTTCCGCAGCAAGCCTGACTATTTTAACGTTGTCCAAGTTGTTTTTTTCAATGTTGTACTGTGCAGCTTGTACCGAAGGCTTGGCAATTTCTGTTCCAATGACATTATCAAAGTGAAGCGCGAGAGGGATTGAGAAGTTTCCCGCACCACAATACATTTCCAATAAGTCACCTTTCAGAGGAGCCACACAGTTTAATGCCCATTCAATCATTTTACAGTTCACATCTGCATTTGGTTGCGTGAAGCTGTTCTCTATATGCTTAAAGACAAAGGTATGACTATTCACAGGTAAACGTTCTATTACGAAATCGCCGCCTATTACCCTTTTCTGTTTACGGGCACGGCCAATAATATTGACTGCGGGAAATTGTAACTGCAACGCTTCCCGTAGCTTAGTGGCTTCGGCTTCCCACGCATCGTCTAGCTGTCGGTGATACAAAAGACTGATGACTAATTCACCAGAAAGAGCGGAAAGGTAATCTATTTGAAAAAGCTTTTTGCGCAAAACGTCAGACGGCTTTACTTTTTCGAGTAGCGCTATCATGGCGTCGTTGATTGTTTTAGATGCGGGAGCAAATTGGTCAACGCGGTATTTTTCTTTGGTCTCTTGATTAAACATGATGTGATAGAGATCGTCACCTTCATGCCATACGCGAAACTCTGCTCGCATTCTATAATGAACAGGGGCTGATGCGAACACGCTAGGAGCGGGAGCACTAAAAGGAGAAAGCAACTGCGTTAGTCTTGATACCTTTTCATCCAGTTGTGTTTGATATTCTTGATGGCCAGGTACTGTCATTGGGCTCTCCATTTAGTGATTAGCAGATAAAACAAAGTGGGCGAATTGTAGTGACTTCTATTATATGTGCAACGAGTAAAGCACGTGTGAGGAAAGTTTTTTAGTACTAAAATTAAACAAAGTGCATTTGCTGCCGATAACCACTAATGAGGATAGTGAGGATCTAATTATGAACGTCAGTCAAGTTAAGGCTTTTATGGGCGACCAAAAAGCCGATGAAAAGGCAGCTGTTCACCCCAATGATGCTATTAAGCAGCAGCTTCAGAAAGAGGGGTTACAACAAGCCGCTGAATTTGCAAAGCAACAGGCAGCCACAGTGACGGTGAATAGCTCTCAGACCACCATTGGTTTAAAGGTCGTTAGCGGCGCTTTGAACCAAAATGTGAGCATTGATGGAAAGCGCCCACAGGACAGTCAATCGTCAGAAGAGAGTGGGAAAACGAGCCTATTCGATTTTGAAAAAGTGGCAAAGAATGTACTTAATTTTGTTGGTGGTGTTATTCGTGGTGCAGCTGAGGGTGGCGCGAATGATGAAAAGCTTAACAACCTATTTTCGCAAGCGCGAGAAGGGGTGAGTAAAGGCTTTGCGATGGCAGAAAAAGATCTTGCCGGTTTTATGAACGATGAAATTGAAGAAGGCATTACACGCAGCAGAGACCTGATCGATACCGGTATAAATGAGTTAGAGACAGATATCTTTAATCCCGGTGTGAATGCGAGCGAGCTAAATGCATTAAATATGGCCGACGCCAAATCGGGAAGTTTGTTAATTCGCACAAAAGATGGTGACGAAGTTCAACTACGTTTTGAATCCGTAAAGCAATTTAGTGCGTCGTCATTTTATAGTGCGAGTGAGAATAACCAGGATGCCGACACCAGTAACGAAGATAACCAAGGTTCATCTTCGCAGCAGGTAGAGCGTTATCAGTACTTCGAAAGTAATGGAATTAGCTTTTCTTTAAAAGGGGAGCTAGACGATGAAGAGCTTACCGCCATTGCTGACTTGGTGGAGCAAACACAGGATCTCGCTGATACTTTTTACAATGGTGATGTAGACAAAGCATTTGAACAAGCCCTAACCTTGGGGTTCGATGATAAGGAACTCGTCGGTTACGCATTGCAACTTAACCGAACCACACAGGCTGAAGTGGTTAAGGCCTACGAGAATATTCAGCACTACAGTGAAAACGGAGAAGTAGAAAATCAGTACGGAAGCATTGTTAGTCCCATTTCTCAATATCTTGAGAAAATGATGAGTGCATTTGAAAACGCTACGAATACGTTAGAATCAGGCGAAGACTATAATTCATTGATCGCTGGGATCATTAACGAAATGGAAGATGTGCAAGTACCTGATTTAGTGACAGCGATTAACCGGTTCCACTCGTTTAATCAGCAGTTACTTAACGCAGTACCGCAACAAACAGAAGAATAAAAAAAACCTGGGCTAGCCCAGGTTTTTTATTTTACGCATGTTCAACTTTATCTTTCGCCGGTCGTACCTTAAGAGTACGTTCCTGAAAAATAGAATCATTGGTTTTATTGATTACTGTCTCAATGTCATCAGTCAGAACCTCAATGAACCCATACCCTTTTCTTTTCCCTGTTTTGCGATCCTTCATTAAACGCACAGATTGAACATCGGTAAAACTTCCGAAGTATTCTTTTACTGCAGATTCATTGGCACGATAGGGTAAGTTACCCACATATAACGTTTCAGTGATTGCACTATTAGAAGATTCCGATGAAGAAGAGGGCGTAGAGTTAAGAAGCGACGCCAGCCAAGGAGTAAGTATTCCACTGAGTAACAGAGAGCCTGACACCGTAAGTGGAATGTGAGTATTAAAACTAGCAGAAGAAAATAACAAATAACCTGCTATTGCAAAAATTGCACTAATTACAGTGCATTGAATAAAGCCTACTTTCATATACCTACCTTTCTAGTGTTTATTATCATATTGGAGGCTGGTCATAGTTTACTCATTTGTAACAATTTGAACAACAGAATGTGAAAAAAGTAGTCTAAAGGCGTATGGAAAGGTAAGGAATGCTGTAAAAATAGACGTTTGAGTGCGTAAATGATCTAAAAAGCAAAAAAATCTCATTTAAGTATTGATCTTTATGTCTAGCTATCTATAATGCGCTCCACGTTCTGAGGGGGCTTCAAGCAAAACGAAGCAATCGAAGAATCAAGTGCGAAACCAAGTTTTCAAACAATTAAAAAGTTTAAAAACAAGGTTGACATCGAAAATAAGCGATGTAAAATGCGCACCTCACTCGAACAGGGTGAGCAAGGAAAACGAATCAACTGAGAGTAATGTTGGTCCTCCTTGCGCAGAAGTCACGACAAAAAGCGTCATGATTCTGCACGATGTTCTTTAACAATTTAGACAAGACAATCTGTGTGGGCACTCGTTAAGAGTGTCACAACGACGATTCATATTTCGATATATTTAATTGAAGAGTTTGATCATGGCTCAGATTGAACGCTGGCGGCAGG